>ENA-OQAZ01000016-OQAZ01000016.1-human-gut-metagenome-genome-assembly--contig:-NODE-16-length-65741-cov-1.953745_pt1 | contig 65741 bp, 64 predicted proteins | sample MGYA00242737_ERZ504531 | MGnify/ENA primary metagenome ERZ504531 (study PRJEB26092, sample SAMD00036244) | human gut metagenome | host: Homo sapiens | study: EMG produced TPA metagenomics assembly of... | reverse complement strand
TTGCTTTGAAGCATGAACAGATTTGTTTGCAGGAATTGATGAATGATATTGAAACAATCACTATATCACGCGCAGTGAGTGAAGGAATTAAATGGGAGTATGAGAAGAAAAAAACAGATTTTGTTTATCCTTATATTTACGGAGCTCTCTTCATATTCGCCAGATCTTTTTAAATATTTACGGAAACTGTATCAAATATAACAGGAAAAATGGAACTATAATGACATCTGTAGAGTCACTTGGAGATAAGGATGGGATTTGTACGTACAGATGGACTATTTCAGATAACGGTATGGGTATGAGCAAGGAGTTTTTGTCTCATATTTTTGAACCATTTGTACAGGAAAAAAATGATGCAAGAAGCATTTATCAGGGAACAGGACTTGGAATGGCAATTGTAAAGGAACTGATTAATCAGATGAAAGGAACAATTGAAATTTCAAGTGAAGTGGGAGTCGGTTCAACCTTTGTTATTACAATTCCATTTGAGATAGCCCCGCCACCACAAAAGCAGCAGGAAAAAGAATCGACTGGCAGTATTGAGGGTATGAAGCTATTGATGGCAGAGGATAATGAACTAAATGCTGAAATTGCGACAACACTTCTTACTGACAGAGGTGCTCTTGTAACGAATGTATCAGATGGAAAGCAGGCACTTGATGAGTTTACAAAAAATCCGCCTGGAACTTATGATGCAATTTTGATGGATATAATGATGCCTGTTATGGATGGAATTACAGCAACAAAGGCGATTAGAAGTCTCACACGGCCAGATGCAAAGACAATTCCAATTCTTGCAATGACAGCAAATGCATTTGAAGAGGATGCAAAGCAGTGTTTTGCTGCTGGTATGAATGCACATATTGCAAAACCAGTTGATATGGAATTTTTAGAAAAAACTTTACAACGCATTTATGAGCAGTTATAATGATAACGAATTTATTTTAAGAAGTCTAAAGAAGGGGGACTATAAGTGAAAATTAAAAGAAAACAAATGGTAATGCTTGTGTTGCTTGCAGTATTTGCAGCATTACTTGTTGTCACAATAATAACAGGAGGCAAAGAGACAAACGGTGAATATACAAGCATCGCATATGCTACCATTTTTTCACTGCTTCCGCCAGTTATTGCAATTGGTCTTGCACTTTTTACAAAAGAAGTATATACATCACTTCTTGCAGGAATCCTTGCAGGTGCATTGCTGTATTCTAATGGAAATCTGGAAACAATGATCAACACCATGTTCTTTCATGAAGAGGGTGGTATGGTGTATAAGCTTGCAGATGCATGGAATGTCGGAATAATTGTGTTTCTTGTTATGCTTGGAATTTTGGTGTCACTGTTAAATAAAGCAGGCGGTTCAGCAGCATTTGGAAAGTGGGCATCAAAGCGTATTAAGACAAGAATCGGTGCACAGATCAGTGTTATGATTCTTGGTGTAATGATCTTTGTCGATGATTATTTCAACTGTCTGACAGTAGGAAGTGTTATGCGTCCTGTGACAGACCGCCACAAGGTATCAAGAGCAAAACTGTCCTATATTATTGATGCGACAGCAGCACCAGTATGCATCATTGCACCAATCAGCTCTTGGGCAGCAGCAGTCACTTCATCTGTTCCATCCGATTCTGGAATCAATGGTTTTGCCGTATTTATTCAGACAATCCCATACAATCTATATGCGATTCTTACACTTGTAATGTTAGTTGCTATCACACTTCTTCGCGTTGATTTTGGACCAATGAAGCGCCACGAGATGAATGCAATTGCAGGTGATTTATTTACTACACCGGGAAGGCCATATGAGGGCAATGAGGAAGAAGTTATTAAGGAAAATTCGCATGTACTTGATCTGATTCTTCCAGTAGCCGTTTTGATTGCAAGCTGTATTATCTCAATGATTTATACAGGTGGATTTTTTGAAGGTACATCATTTGTGGATGCATTTGCAGGATTCGGATGCGTCTGTTGGACTTGTACTTGGCGGTGCTGTGACATTGGCATTTACATTTGTTTACTATATGATGAGAGATGTTCTTACTTTCCAGGAATTTACAGAGTGTATTCCAGATGGATTTAAATCTATGATTGCACCTATTATGATTCTTACTTTGGCATGGACACTGTCAGGTATGACAAATCTTCTTGGTGCGAAGGTATTTGTTGCAGATTTAGTGGAGCATTCAGCACAGGGAATGCAGGGCTTTTTGCCTATGATTATTTTCCTTGTTGCGGCATTTCTTGCATTTGCAACAGGAACATCATGGGGAACTTTCAGTATACTTATTCCTATTGTAATCGGTGTATTTCCGTCTGGTCAGATGATGGCAATCTCAATCGCATCCTGCCTGGCAGGTGCGGTGTGTGGTGATCATTGTTCTCCAATTTCTGATACAACGATTATGGCATCAGCAGGAGGTCATTGTGAGCATGTCAACCATGTAGCAACTCAGATCCCATATGTTGCACTCGTGGCAGCTGTATGTATGGTAGGATATTTTATCATTGGTGTGCTGCAGGCAGTTGGTATGGCACAGCTTTCTCTTATTTCACTTCCGATTTGTATTGTGATTTTAGTAGGAGCACTTTGTGTGATTCGTGCAAAGACAGGTGGAAAAGAGGAAATCTAAGCTTTTTTATAAAAGTATTTCAACAAATAATATTCTTTTTTAATAAAACAGCTCTCTGTGGAAGATATTACATATCAGCAGAGGGCTGTTTTTGATATATTATTCTAATATAGAGTCGAGAAAGACAAGTAAAGCTTCGCGTTGTTTTGGCGTCAGGCGGTATACCTTTGCAATAAGTGGATCATTCCAAAATTGTCCATTTGTCTGCTCATCAAAAAACTCACGCAGTGAGATATTTAATGCTTCGCAGATATAGGATAGGATTTCGATTGTAGGATTTTTATTCCCTAGTTCAATATCACGCAGATAGCTTTGCGAGATACCAGACAGTGTTGCAAGCTTATTTACAGAATAATTTTTTGCGGTGCGAAAAAAAGTAATGCGTTTTCCAACATTCATAGAATCAGTCCTTTCATATAAGTAGATATGAATCTAGGATATCAGAAAATAAAAATGAAAATTACATATATAGAGATTGACAATATATGCTATAGATATTATTATGACATAAGCAAAAAAATAATTGCTGAAACTAAAGAAAAATTGTGCCATAGACAGTGACTGTCATTCAACGCAGCTATAATATCGTTATAAGAACTATTCAGAGCCATAAAAAAATGCGTTCTGCGAATGGGGTATGAATAGTTACACACTATTGGAACTATGATTTGCACATGAATATATAGGAGGAACGCAAATGGTTCATACAAAAGAAGCTGTTTTGATGTTGGATACGCCATCTGAATCAGGAGAGTCATGCGTACTTGGCAGTACAATTCTTCGCAGTCAGATTGTTAGAGTTCAATTTTGTTCAAAAATGCCATTGGAAGTATGTCAGGAAGAAATGTGGGATGTGTCTGCAGCACATGATCGGAGCATTTTGGCATGGGCAAAGAAGGTCTTTATTTCTTCTAAATTGTTGTATGAATTATATATAGCTTCAGATACCAAAATAAAGCTGCAAAACGCCAGAGGACTGTTTTGGGGATATGAGAATCTCTGTGAAATCAATTTAGATAAATGGATTGATTCAAGCAGTGTGTCTGATATGAGTTATATGTTTTGTGGATGCCACAGCCTGAAAAAATTGGATGTATCAGGACTAGACACATCAAATGCAATCAATATGGAAGGAATGTTTTATTGGTGTAGCAAGATTCAGACATTGAATGTGAGTTTTTTTGACACATCACATGTAATCAATATGAAAAGCATGTTTGATTATTGCAGCAGTTTAAAAAAATTGGATTTAAGTTCATTTTGTACCAAGCATGTAATTGATTTTTCGTCAATGTTTGGAGACTGTATTCAGTTAGAAAAGCTAGTTTTAAGCGGATGGGATACTAAAAGTGCAGTATATATGCGTGGGATGTTTGAAAACTGCAGAAGTCTTCGCATGCTTGACGTTATTATCTTTTGACACAAAAAATGTCATCAATATGAGCAATATGTTTGCAGGCTGCGAGAAGTTAAGACATATTGAACTGTCCTCATTTTCGACAGGAGCACTGCAGGACATGAGGGAAATGTTTCACAACTGCAATTGTTTACATACACTTGATTTATCAGGCTTTGATACAAAAAATGTAACTAACATGTCATATTTATTTTGCGGATGCAGCAAGTTAACGAAGCTTAATGTAAGCAGCTTTGATACAGCAAATGTGATAGATATGAGTAACATGTTTTGTAGATGTGAAAGTCTTACAAGTATTGATGTAAGTCATTTTGATACATCACATACAGAGAGTTTTGCAAGAATGTTTAGAGACTGTGCAAAAGTAGAAATACTTGATGTGAGTCATTTTCAGACACAAAGAGTACTTCATATGGAAAATATGTTTTATGGATGTAAGTGTCTTAAGTATTTGGATTTACGTGGATTTGACTGCTCAAAGGCGGCAGATTTGTCGTATATGTTTTATGGTTGCCAGGCATTAAATAAGGTTTTTGTTGCAAAACAACCATCGGATAGAAAACATCGAGCAATTATGATAGAATTATTGACAGGATGTAAAAAGTTTGCAGAAGAAAAGAAAGGAACTGGGATATGAGAAAGAGTATGCAAGAAAGCAATGAAAACGCAAAAATCAGAAAGAACGCGCAGAATGCAAACTCTGATTTTAAATATAAGCGTATTTTACAGCTTTACACCAGATTACTTAAAGGTGAGGTGATAAACAAGGCAAAGGAGGCAGCAGCCGCGAATGTCACAGAGCGTTCTATCCAGCGTGATCTTGATGATCTGCGGGCTTTTTTGATGAGCAGGCAGCAAATGGAAAAGATTCCTATGAACTTGTATACAGCCGTAAAGAACATGGCTATCTTTTACATACAAAAGAAGCACCGACCTTTACAGACAGTGAAGTGCTGGCTGTTTGCAAAATTCTTTTAGAAAGCCGTGCATTTAGAAAAGACGAGCTTGAGCCTATGCTTAAAAAGCTTATAAATAATGGCGTCCCAAGAGAAAAGCAAAATGCAATCAAAGAACTGATCTCAAATGAACTCTTTCATTATATAGAGCCACAGCATAGACAGCGCCTTGTTGAAAAATTGTGGGATTTAGGAATGGCAGTAAAAGAACAGCGCATGATGAAGATTTCATATCAGAAGCAGAATGGTGCGATTGTGGAAAGAAAAATTAAGCCGGTTGGCATTATGTTCTCCGAGTTTTACTTTTATATGCCAGCTTTATAGCTGATATTGACAAGGAATCTCATTTTACAAATAAAGATGACAGCTTTCCAACAATTTATCGAATAGATAGGATCCGTTCTTTTGAGGTATTAGAAGAGACATTTGAAATTCCATATCGTGACCGCTTCGAAGAAGGAGAGTTTCGCAAGCGCATCCAGTTTATGTATGGAGGACGGCTTCGTAGTATTCGCTTTATCTATAAGGGAAGTAGCGTCGAGGCAGTATTAGATCGCCTGCCAACAGCACAGATTATCGCAAAGAGACCAGAAGGCTATCTGATCAGCGCAGAGGTGTTTGGAGACGGCATTGATATGTGGATCAGGAGCCAGGGAAATATGGTGGAAGTGGTGAAGTAATGTTGGTGCCCCTTTTAAATAAAAAGAAAAGATAGTAATGTGATCATGCAAAATAATAATATCATTAACTTTCTGGAGGCTAAATTAAATAGTTGGGGGAGTAAAATCTTCCCCCAACTATTTTTCATGACAATAAAAATCACTTCTCTAATCTATATTCTTTAAGAAGCTGTTTTTGAAAATCAGGATCGCTTATGGAACGTTTCAGATCATCGAAACGATTATCGGTGAGCAGACATTGATTAAGCTTGTTAATCTGTTCTTTTCCGTGTTGTTCGGCATAGTGAATTGAGCTATTCCAATCACGAATGGCTTTCTCACGGTTAAGTGCTAGAATACGAAGTTTTTCATCACTGCTTACAGTAGTAAGACGTTCGTAGGCAGCATGTAAAGTAGTGTTGTTTTCTGCCAATTTTTGCTGCACCTCCTTGTTTTTAGTAGCCAGAAATAGAATCCATTGGTCTTTGCCAGAAAGGGCGTGGATAAAATTTGTAGGATCAGAAGTTTTTGTTCGAGTTAACTCAGAAACACCTTTGAATAGTTCCAAAAAAGAAACCTCAAGATAGTTTGGGTATTCTGAGTTTGTTTTTTTATCCTTTAAGATAAAGCTTCGGAAATATTCACTATCGTTATAAAGATTAAAGCATAAAAGATTTAATCCGATTGCTGGACGAAGTTGTGTATAATCATCCCCTTTTTGAAGTTGGTCTGCACATAAGCGACAGACATAGTACAGAGCACGAGGCTCAATATTGTGCTGATCAATCACTTGAATTTCAACGTCGATACTGGTATGATCCTGCAATTGAACTCTGATATCAAGTATGCTTAATTTGTCATCTATGTATTCTGGATTTAATTCAGGATTGAGAAGTGTAATTTGATCTGGAGAAGTGATATTCATATCAAGAATATCATTTAGAAAACCCATTAAAATAGGTTTGCTTTCTTCTTGACCAAGCACTTCTTTAAAGACAACATCAGAAGTTAACGGAAGTAGAGTATCTGGCTCAATACTTGAGCTGAAAAATGTGTTCATTAAAAAGATCTCCTTCGATAAAATAATTCCCATCTTTGTGGCTTTGCTTATGTATCTTTTTATTTTCAGATTGCCTCTTTTTTCGTATTTTTTCGTTTTGTTGTTTTATCCTATGTAAATAAAACCAAACCTCCTATAAATATTATAGCAACCAGATAGGGAAAAAACAAGAAAAAAATAAAATTTAAGAAGCTTTCCTTATTGTCCCCATATTGCATATGTGATACAATATCATCAGCAGTTGATGGTATTAACTGTAAGTGATTGTGAATTTCGTACAAAAAAGTATAAGGCATTTGCGGGGTGAGAAAATATGAAAGTAGTAACATTCAATATCCGCTGTGATTACGGTCAGGACGGACTTAATGAATTTGCAAACCGAAAGAATTGATTTTAAGAAAAATCAAATCAGGAAAGCCAGATATTATAGGATTTCAAGAGGTGCTTTCCGCATGTTGCTAAGTGGCTTAAGGAAAATCTGAATGAGTATTATGTGATTGGCTGCGGACGCGGAGCAAATCTTCGTGATGAGCAGATGAGCATTGCATATCGCAGGGACAGAATTAATTTGATCAGTATGGAAACTTGGTGGCTGTCTCAGACACCATATGTGCCGGGATCGCGCTATAAAGAACAGAGTAGTTGTCCTCGCACAGCAACAGAGGCAGTATTTGAAGATATTAAGAGCGGTAGGGTATTTCGATTTATTAATACACATCTTGATCATATTGGTGCACAGGCAAGAGAGAAAGGGCTGATTCAGATTTTGAATCAGCTAAAACAGGAACGTTTCTGGAAGGAGATTCCTGTAATTTTGTGTGGTGATTTCAATGCAGAACCAAATGCACCAGAGATGGAAATTATTAGCAGGGATTCATCGTTTAACAATTTGACAAAGGATATAGGAATCACGTTTCACGGATATTATAAAAATGATCCAATGATCCGCCATGCAGCATAGACTACATTGTTTTAAAGGGAGACTGGCAGTGTGAAACAGTATATAAATGGACAGATGAAGAAAATGGAATATACCTGTCGGATCACTATCCAGTATGCGCTGTAATTAAGCCATAATGAACAGAAAAAAGAGTTGCATTTTGTCAAAATCCCCCTTATACTAAATGTGTTCTCTTATATGTAGAACGGAATAGTTACTGACTTGGAAGGAAAAGGAATGGGACAAAATGCATCAGGAATGTATATAGTTGATGATAACTATAATATTGTTGGCTTCAATACAGTTGCCGAACACATGTATCCACGGATAAAAAAGGAAGAAAAGTGCTATAGGTGCCTAATGAATCAAGAGGTGCCATGTGCGATGTGTCCGATTTATAATAAGATAGAGGGGCCAAAAACATATATAGATCCTGTGAGTGGACATTATGAGACTGTAGATGCGGTAGATATGGATTTGCCAGATGGCACGCATGGACATGCAGTTATATTTGGATTTACCGCAGAGAATGGACAAAAGGCAGTTAATGAACCGCTTCCAGCTAATAAGGAAGGTCTGGGACTGACCAGCATAATTAATGCACTTGGAAGCGATTATAGAAGTATTTACTCAGTAGACAGAAAAACGCAGCAAGTCAGTATGTATTTGGAAAGTAAGAATGCAGATGAGATGACACGTATGAATGATACAATTTATACATCTGCAATCACGTCTTATGTTAAAGAAAATGTGTTGCCACAGGATCAGTATAAGCTTGAGTTTGCAATAAATTTTGAATCACTTTGCGCACACTTAAAGCGTGTGCCTCAATTTATGGTTCATTATCGCAGTGTAAAAAAAGAAACAGGAGAAATTCATTATAACTATATAAAATGTGCAAGGGTAGGATCTGCCGATTCATTTGAGACGATTGTTCTTGCATTTGCAAATGAAGATGCAGATATTAAGCGCAGCCAGCTACAGGAGATTGTTTCGCCTGGCAGCAGTTTAGCAAAACGCCGCATTTTAATTGTAGAGGATGATGAATTAAATCGTGAGATTTTGAAAGACTTGCTGTGTGATCAATATGATGTGCTCTGTGCTGAGGATGGCGCAGTTGGCTTAAAGCTGCTAGAAGAACATTATGCTGAACTGTCAGTTGTGCTTCTTGATATGTTTATGCCTGTTTGTGACGGTTTTCAGTTTTTGAAAGAGGCAAAGCAAAATCCGATACTGGCATTAGTTCCGATTATTGTCATGACAGGAAGCGAAAGACAGGAAGATGAAGCAAGGTGTCTGGAGCTAGGAGCATCAGACTTTGTTCCGAAGCCATATAATCAGCGAGTTGTTAAGGCAAGAATAAATAGTGTAATTAAATTAAGGGAATCTGCTGCGGCACTTAGTGCAATTGAGTATGATGATTTGACTGGTCTGTACACAAAGTCTGCGTTTTACTACCATGCAGGTATTTTAATGAGATATAAGCCTGATCAGTCATATGTGGTAGTTATAGCAGATGTAAAGAACTTTAAATTGATAAACAACATTTATGGTATACGTGTTGGTGATGATATTTTGCGATATCTTGCCAAAATCATAAGCAAAGCTTTGACAGATGGTTTAGCTGCTCGCTACAGTGACGATCAGTTTGTTATGCTTACATCTATTCCTAAAAACGATTTGAAAAGTATTTGGAAAATGCAGTAAGGTATATTTCAGAAAATGCACCAATCACCAATTTGCTTGTAAAGTACGGTGTATATAAGGATGTAGATAAAAGTATCTCAATTTCAGAAATCTGTGACAGAGCAATTATGGCAATGAAGAGCATTCAATTAAATTATGAAAAGAACATTGCGTATTACGATGATCAGCTTGGTCAGCAGCATATAAGAGAAGTTATGATGGAAAATGATTTTGAAAATGCGCTGCGAAATGAAGAATTTGAAGTATGGTTTCAGCCAAAATATAATGTACAGACAGAAAAGATTGCAGGTGCAGAAGCGCTTATTCGCTGGCGCAAGCAAGATGGCAGCATGGTATCGCCGGGAGCATTTATTCCGCTTTTTGAGCGAGATGGACTTATTACAAGACTTGATGAGTATGTGTTTAAGAAGGTATGCCAGATACAAAAAGAAAGACTGACGCAGGGAAAACCATTTTTCCCAATTTCAATAAATCTATCGCGTGCAAGTTTGCATCATGAGGGGTTAGTTGAAAATTATACACGTATTGTAAAGGAAAATAATATTCCATTTGACTGTGTTCCTATTGAGCTGACAGAGTCGGCTGCGATGTACAGTATTCAGATCAAAGACCTTGTAGATATGCTTGTTGCTTCAGGTTTTAAGCTTCACATGGACGATTTTGGTACTGGATTTTCATCATTAACCAGTTTGAATGTTTTACCGTTCGATGTGATTAAGCTTGATAAAAGTCTGATTGACTATATTGGAAATGAAAGCGGTGATCAGATTATTCAGCATGTTATTGCGTTAGCGCATGGATTAAATATGAAAGTTGTCGCAGAAGGTGTTGAAAAGAAAGAGCAGGCAGCATTTTTGCAAAATATGAATTGTGATCAGATTCAGGGATATTACTACTCAAGTCCAAAATCATATGAAGTGTTTGATAAAATGATATGATACCAGGGTCAAAAGCTCCAAAAGCCGTTCGTGGATATCAGTTGGGGGCAAAATACCTTTTGACCCAATAAAAATGAGCTGTGAAAAAATGAGAAATCATTTTTCACAGCTTATTTTTTTAAGCTTCGCCAAGAGTGCGAAGTGGCTTATATTTTTTAATTAAGAAGTTTACGATCAGATAGAAGATAATCATTGATACAGGAAGAATCATAAATCCAAGATGATAGCCCATCTGATCAATGATCTTTCCAAACAACAGATTAAAAGCAATATCAAATATTGTTGCAATACTGATAATAGTTCCTGTTGCGGTAGAGGCAATGGAAGATGGATAATACTGCTGTACAAACAAAAGAAGGGTTGGATAAAGGATAGATACAAACAGGCCGGAAATACCAACTAACATAAGTGTAGGCTTTCCGCAGAAAATACCAACTGCATACAAAGCAGTACCGATTCCACCAAAGATCTGAATGCTTCGTGAAGGTCCCCATTTCTGGACGAGAGGAGCCATAACAAGACGGCCGATCATCATGGTACCAGAGAACATAGATAAGTAGATGGATGCCTGATTAGAATCCATGCCAAACTGATCCTTACAATAAAGAAGAAGCCAGTTCAATACACCGTGCTCACCAATGAAATAGAAGCCAAAGACAAGAACAAGAAGCCAAAGAATAGGGCTGTTCATCTGAACCTTTGCTTTAGAAGCAGAATCAAAATTATTTTTTGCATCAGTTGTTTCGGACTTTAAAACAACAGCCTTTTTGCCAGCAAACAAAAAGAGAATAAGACCGATCAGGCCAAGACTAAACAGTAAAAGGTTCGTCTTTTGCCACCAGGGAAAGCCAGTCGCAACCTGTCCTAGAATCATCTGGCTGCCTGTTGTTCCAATACCCTGAACAAAAAACAGTGTATTGACAATAAGACCAGGAGCGGCGAAGTACATAGGAACAAAAAGATTAATCATTGTGTTCATTAATGTGGATGCACCCATAGTAAAGAGCATGGTGATAAGCAATACATAGTAGTTATCTGTTGTCACATAGACAAGCAGTGCAGCCATCCAGATAAGTAAAATGCCCATCATAACTTTTTTCTTTTCGAAGCGGTCAGCAAGACGTGTACCAGCCAAAGGAAAATCAAATTTCCGGCATAGCTCATGACAATAATCATTGAAATCTGCACGGATGAAAGAGTAAAGTGATCTTTAAAAATAGGTGAGAATACACCACGCAGGGCATCATTTGCACCGAGACCAGCCATGACAATGCCGAAGGACAGATACATTAGAATCAGTCCAATTTTCTTTTTATCTTTCATGAAAAACTCCATTCCGCCGCAAAACGGCCAATTCTTTAAGGCACGGATTGAAACGCAAAAAATGCGTCCATTCAGAGCACTGAGAGCAATTATATCATGAAATTTTCGGTCGGGCAATAAAATAAAAAAGGTTTTTTCAAAAATTGACAAAAAAAATTTTAAGATTTATTAAGATTTAGCTTGACAAGAGAGCATTTGAGAACTAGAATAGCTACAGTCGTTCTTGTATAAAACACGCATATATACATACTCAATGTATAACAGTATGGAGAAATCTGTAGAAATGAAAATCTTCAGACAGAAAATGCACGAGAGCAGGAACGCAGAAAGAGGTAGGATTATGAAGAAAACATATGCAAAGTTAATGACAGCAGTTATGGCAGCAGCATCCATTTTGCCAGCAGTACCGACAGCAGCAGATGAAACCGCTGAAAGCACACTGAATGTTGCAGTGGGTGCTCAGTTTACCACATTCGATCCAGCATTAAATACCGAGACTGCAAACAACTATGTATTGAATCACTTATATGCGGGAATGTTCCGCAAGGATGCAGATGGAAAAGTTCATAATGAACTGTGCGAAAGCTATGAGGTTTCAGATGATGGTCTGACCTACACATTCCACATTTCTCCAGATGCAAAGTGGAGTGATGGACAGCAGGTTACGGCAAATGATTTCGTATACTCCTATCTGAGAGCTCTTTCTTATGGTGCAGACAATGCTTGGGCAATCAATGATTTTGTAAACTTCATTGAGGGTGCAGAGGAATACATCAGTGCTGCTCAGGAAGAGGGTGAGTCCTTTGACTGTACAACAGCAGATCACAGCTTTGTTGGAATTGAAGCAGCTGATGATCAGACACTTGTGTTAAAGTTAAAGGCACCGTGTGCATATCTGACTGGTCTGATGTGTGCAAACGCATGGCTGCCAGTTCGTGAGGATTTTGCCGTACAGCATGATTCTTTGTGGGCCTTTGAGGGAGACTATCCGACAACAGGACCGTATACGCTGATAGAGTGCAACGAGACTGAGAAGGCTGTTGTTGACAAGAATGAAAATTATTTAAATGCAGATGATGTGACAATGGATGAGATCACCTTCCTTTGCATGGCAGATAAGGATGCGCAGGCACTTGCTTATCAGACTGGTGAGATTGATGTAGCTCTTGGAATTTCCACTGATACTGCATTAAATTATGAGGGCACAGATGAACTGTGGATGGTACCGAAGTCTTCAAACTACTATCTGGCAATCAACTCAGCAGAGACTGGTCCTGAATGGGCAAAGAATGTAGATGTGCGCCGTGCACTAGCGCTTGCAATTGACAAGGAATCTCTGGTAGATGTTCTTGGCGGTGAAAGCTTCTATCCAGTATTAAATGGATTCGTTCCAGAGGCGTTGCAGGTGACACTGATACCTTCCGTGCAGAGGGTGATGCAGACGGCTACACATTGACATATGATCCAGATCAGGCAAAGGAGCTTCTTGCAGGAGCTGGCTATGATGAGAGCAATCCGCTTCATATTACTTATAAGTATTCAAACAATGGAATCCACGGTGATGTGGCAACTATGTTGCAGCAGATGTGGGAGGCTGTTGGCGTAGAAGTTGATTTTGAGTGTGTTGAGTCAGGTGTTTACTATGATCAGCTTGATCAGGGTGATTTTGAGATCTGCCGTTATGGATACTCTGCAGAGGATAGCCCGATTCAGTTTTTGGAGATGTGGACAACTGGTATGCAGGTAGTTCCAGCAGTTAATGATGAGAAGTTTGATCAGATGATCGAAGATGCGCGTCAGATTTCAGATCGTTCTGAATATATGAAGGCACTTCATGAGGCAGAGGATTATCTTGTTGAAGAGAATGTATATGTCATTCCACTGTTCAACTTTAATGATCCGGCATTGGTTCAGACATATGTAGAAGGTCAGACCATGAATGGAATTTATCCATATTTTGCGTATGCAACAGTTACAGAATAATGTAGCTTAGAAACGTGAAAACTCCAGTGAAAGGGGGATGAACGCAAGGGCGCCATCCCCTTTCGCATATGAAAAACAAAAAGTATGATAAAAGAAGGAAGAAAATGAATCAATTAAAACCTGTTTTAATAGAAGATTTCAATGAAATAAAAAGTCCATCTAGTTTACAGTACAGTCCTGATGAGAAGACACTTGCATTCACGCTTGTACAGCCAGACAAAGAAAATAATAAATACAATAAAAATCTTTGGATCATGGAAGAAAATAAGGAAGCAGTCCAGCTAACATCATCTGGCAAAGATGGTGATTTTATTTGGGAAGATGATCAGACAATTTTATTTGTATCAGAGCGCAGCGAAAAAAAGGATGATTTGGAAGAGAAAACGACGTTTTACCGTATTAATATTAATGGCGGAGAGGCAAAGCAGGCGTTTTCTGTTTCAAGGTCTGTATCCTTTTTCAAGAAGCTTCAGATGGCTTGTATTGTATGGGAATCGAAGAAAATAGAAATTCACTTCCAATAGACGCTGATGAAAAGCTAAGAAAAGAAGAAAAAGATTATCATGTAATTGATGAAGTTCCTGTATGGGGCAATGGACGTGGTTTTATCGCAGGTGTGCGCACTTGTCTTTACCTATATGAGGAAAAAACAGGTACATTAAAAAAGCTAACAGCAAAAAATTTCGACACGGTTTCTGTCTGTGTGTCAGATGAAGCACTTTTGATCCTTGGCAAAGAGTGGGAAAATTTGATTGATGAGACAGATTCACTGCTTCTTTATGACATAAAAGAAAAGAAGCTTACAACACTTGTGGAGCAGAAAAATCTGATGATATCAAGAGCTGTTTTTGCAGATGGAAAGATTGTGATGACGGCAACTGATGGAAAGCCATATGGAGATGGTCAGTATCATGATATTTATGAGTATGATGAAACACTGCAAAAGCCTGTAAAGAAGGTACAGGTGAACTGTCTGCTTGGTGTAGATATTATGACAGACTGCCAGTACAGTCATGGTGAGAGTCTTGTTGTGGCAAATGATGGTATAATCTATGCAATTGCACAGCATGGATATAAGGATAGCATTATTTCTTATAAGAGAGATGCAGATGGCTCATATGAAGAAAATGAAGCATGTGCATGGAATGGTCTTGTCTGTGAGATAGCATCAGGAAAAGGAAAGCTTTCGTTTGCTGCTATGCAGGCAAATGGCTTCTGCGAGATTTATGAGTATAAAGATGGTACTGTTACAAAGAAAACATCATTTAATGACGCATATACAGAGACTCACTTCATTTCAAAGGCAAAGCATATGCCATTCGTAAACAAGGATGGTGTGACAATTGATGGCTGGTACTTGAGCCAAAGGATTACGATCCGTCAAAGAGTTATCCGGGAGTGTTAGAGATTCACGGCGGCCCAAGATGTACATATGGAGAAGTATTTTTCCATGAGATGCAGGTGTGGGCATCAAAGCTGGTTTGTCTTTTTCTGTAATCCGAGAGGATCCGAAGGGTATGGCGAAGCGTTTGCTGATTTAAGAGGCAAATATGGAACAATTGATTATGAGGATCTGATGGAATTTACTGATCATGTACTGGCTGCATATCCACAGATAGATATTGCAAAAATTGGCGCAGCAGGAGGCTCCTACGGCGGATTTATGTGTAACTGGATTGAAGGTCACACAGATCGTTTTGCAGCGATTGCGTCTCAGCGTTCTGTATCAAACTGGGTATCTGATTTTGGATGCAGTGAAATTGGCGTAACATTTGATCAGAATGAGATTTTGGCAACACCGTGGAATGGTATGGAAAAAATGTGGGATTGTTCTCCGCTTAAATATGCCTACAATGCAAAGACACCGATTTTGTTTATTCATTCAATGAATGATTACAACTGTACGTTAGATCAGGGCATTCAGATGTTTACAGCAGTTAAATTTTATGGTGTGCCGGCGAGAATGTGTTTGTTTGAAGGCGAGAATCATGGACTTTCAAGAAATGGAAAGCCGCTTCACAGAATGCGCCGTTTAAAAGAAATCACAGATTGGTTTGAAAAATATCTGACAAAAGAAAGGAAAAACTGATGGCAAAATATTTTGGAAAACGACTGGTAATCGGTTTAATTACATTATTTGCCCTTGCGACAATCACATTTTTTCTGATGCATGCCATTCCGGGTTCTCCATTTGCCGGAGAAACGAGCAAGCTTCCAGCAAATGTAAAGGAAAAGTTAGTTGAGCAGTATGGTCTTGATAAGCCTGTTACAGAGCAGTATGTACGCTATCTGCAAAATGCAGTAAAGGGTGATTTTGGAACATCATTAAACAGAAAAGGAAAGGCTGTATCTGACATTATTATGGCAGGTATTCCATACACAGCAAGTCTTGGTCTGGCTGCTTTTTGCATTGCACTCGCTATTGGAATTTTACTAGGAACAATTTCCGCTTTTTCAAAGCATCAGTGGGTAAATAATACAGTTGCTTTTATAGCAACAATTGGTGTCAGTGTGCCAAGCTTTTTGCTGGCGCTGCTTATGATGATTCTTTTCGGAGTGGTGCTTCATTGTCTTCCAATCGTAGGTTTGGGCACATGGCGTCATTATATTATGCCGGCAACAGCACTGGCGCTTTCTCCAATTGCGATGATTTCTCGTCTTACAAAAACGAGTTTGACTGAGGTTATGAAGCAGGATTACATGGTGCTTGCAAAAAGTAAGGGAACAGGACAAGTTATGGTTATCATTCGCCACGCGCTTAAAAATGCTCTTGTTCCAGTTGTCACATATGCCGGTCCGCTTCTTGCAACACTGTTAACTGGTTCATTTGTTGTAGAAACATTGTTTTCTGTTCCTGGAATCGGTGCAGAATTTGTAACAAGCGTAAGCAACCGTGATTACACAATGATTATGGCATTGACAATTTTCTATGGCGCATTTATCATTATCTGTAATATCGTTACCGACTTGATTACTGCGCTTATGGACCCGAGAATCCGCTTGAAGTAAGTTTACAGAAGGGAGAATTGAATTACTTATGGAAAAAATATTCTGTCAGGATATTGAAGATTCTGAGTTTGCGCGTCTTGATGATAGTGAAAAAGACTCCGAATTTGTGGCAGTGGAGAGCAAAACTTATTTTCAGGATGCCTGGGGTCGCTTTAAGAAAAATAAGCTGGCGTTAGTCAGCCTTGTTTTTATGGCAGTAGTCATTTTGTTTGCCATTTTTGCACCAATGTTTTCGCCATATACATATGATGGTCAGGATTTGACTTGCAGAAATGCACTTCCAAATGCGGCACACTGGTTTGGAACTGATAAATTTGGCCGCGATATTTTTGTACGTATTATGTACGGTGCAAGAATTTCATTGTCAGTTGGTTTTGCAGCGGCATTATTAAATCTTGTGATTGGTGTTGCTTATGGTGCCATTTGTGGTTATTTTGGCGGCAAGGTCGATATGATATTGATGCGTCTTGTTGATATTATTTATTCTGTCCCGACGCTTTTATATGTTATTTTAATTATGCTGATTTTTGGCTCTAATATATTCTCCATGCTGCTTGCTATCGGAATAAGCAGCTGGGTTGGTATGGCGCGTCTTGTAAGAGGACAGATTTTGACATTGAAGGAGCAGGAGTACGCATTGGCTGCTTATGTAATCGGTGCAAGCAAGAAGCGTATTATGTTTAAGCATCTGATTGTAAATTGTATGGGACCGATTATTGTCAATACGACACTGATGGTGCCAAATGCTATTTTCACGGAAGCATTCCTTGCATTTGTCGGTATTGGAATCAGCATTCCGCAGGCAAGCTGGGGAACAATGGCAAATGATGCGCGTTCTCTGATTCAGAGTCAGCCTATTCAGATCATCTGGCCAGTTCTTGCAATTTGTCTGACAATGCTTAGTCTGAATTTTATCGGAGACGGTTTAAGCGAAGCGCTTGATCCAAGAAGAAGTAAGGGGGAATCATGGAAGAGAAGAAAACAATATTGGATGTAAAACATCTTAAAGTAGATTTTACTACTGATCAGGGAACAGTGCAGGCTGTTCGTGATGTAAGCTTTTCTGTAAAAGAGGGCGAGATTCTAGGCATTGTCGGTGAGTCAGGATCAGGAAAATCAGTTACGATGTATTCAGTTATGGGACTTCTGGCACAAAATGGTTCTATAAATGAAGGCGAAATTGTGTTTAATGGTGAGTCAATTGCAAGAAAGGATTTTCCTGATAATCGTTCCTATGAGAAAAAAATGCGTGAGATTCGCGGAAATACAATGGCAATGATTTTTCAGGATCCTATGACATTTTTAAATCCAGTGTTAACTATTGGAAAGCAGATTCGTGAGACTCTTTTGAATCACAATCCGAAAATGACAAAGAAAGAAGCAAATGAAACGTGCAATTGAGCTGATGCGTCAGGTCGGTATTCCAGCGCCAGAAAAGCGTATCAATCAGTATCCGTTTGAATTTTCGGGCGGTATGAGACAACGTATCGTGATTGCAATTGCACTGGCAAATAAGCCAAAGCTTATTATTGCCGATGAGCCAACGACTGCGCTTGATGTTACGATTCAGGCACAGGTGCTTGAACTGATTCAGGAAATGAGCAGACAGACAGGAGCAGCTGTCATCATGATCACCCATGATCTTGGTGTCGTTGCCAGCCTTTTGTGACCGCATAAATATCATGTATGGCGGACGACTGGCAGAAACAGGAACTGATCGTGAGATTTTTTACGAGCCAAATCATCCGTACACCAAGGGATTGTTAAATTGTATCAATAATCCAGAGGATGATGACAAGGAGCTTACGCCAATTCCAGGTTCACCGCCGGATTTATTAAAGCCGCCGGCAGGATGCCCGTTTGTGGATCGCTGCAGTGAGGCTATGAAGATTTGCAAGACAAAAATGCCAGTGGAGACAATTTTTAGTGATACACATAGAAGTGCCTGCTGGTTAAATGAGAAAAAGAACAGGGAGGAGGCACAGCATGGAAATACAAAATGAAATAAAAAATAATGCAGATGATATGCGTGATGTGATCGTCTCTGCCCAGCACTTAAAGACATATTTTAATGCAGGAAAAACCTGGGGCAAAAAGCAGGTTGTAAAGGCTGTTGATGATGTGTCATTTCAGATTCATAAAGGTGAGACATATGGTCTTGTAGGTGAATCAGGCTGTGGAAAGTCTACTCTTGGAAGAACTATTGTAAAAAATTAATGAACCGACAGATGGAAAAATTCTTGTAAATGGAGAAGATATCACACATCTTTCTGGACAGAAGCTAAAGAAATTTAGAAAGAATATTCAGCTGATTTTTCAGGATCCGTATGCATCATTAAATCCGCGAATGACAGTAGGTGAGATAATTCGTGAGCCTATGGTAATTCATCATATTTACCAGACGAGAAAAGAACAGGATGATCGTGTGGCGGAGCTCTTAAAGATTGTTGGCTTAAAACCAGATCATGTGCGCCGTTATCCTCATGAATTTTCCGGTGGACAGCGACAGCGTATTTCAATAGCAAGAACCTTGGCGCTTAATCCAGAGTTTATCGTTTGTGATGAGCCAATTTCTGCACTTGATGTTTCTATTCAGGCGCAGATCATTAATCTGTTAAAGAATATCCAAAAAGAGCTTGGCATTGCGTATCTTTTTATTGCGCATGATTTAAGCATGGTAAAGCATATCTCAGATCGCATTGGCGTTATGTATCTTGGTCATCTTGTTGAAGAGGGCGACAGTAAGGAATTATATGCAAATCCAATGCATCCATATACAAAGGCACTTTTAAGTGCTGTTCCGATTCCAGATCCGCTTGTTGGAAAATCAAGAAAGCGTATTATGCTTGAAGGAGAGCTGCCAAGCCCTATTAATCCACCAAGTGGTTGTCCATTTCGCACGCGCTGTCCGTATGCGAATGAGAAGTGTGCAAATGAGATGCCGAAGATGAAGGAGATTAATGGACGCAAGGTGGCATGCCACATGGTGGGATAATTGCGAAAGCTCAAAGCCTTTAGTGCAAGCACGAACGGCTTTTGGAGCTTTTGACCCTAGTATTATCATATATAAGGAGTAAGAAGATGCAGATTCCATATGAAGAAGAGCTGTGTGCGCTTGCGGATGCGGTATGGGATACCCCGGAACCAGGTTTTCGCGAGTATAAAGCAGTGCAGCACATGTTGAATTTTTTAAAGAAACATGGTTTTGAAGTAAAGACAGATGTTGCAAAGACTAAAACAGGCTATGAAGCAAGCTGGGGAAGTGGTCATCCGGTAATTGCTTTTTAGGAGAATTTGATGCACTTTATGGTATGAATCAGAAGGCAGACTGTCCGTCATATCACCCAGAAGATCCAGACGGCATGGGACAAGGCTGCGGTCATCATATGCTTGGCGTGGGTGCAATTGCAGCAGGAATGGCTTACCGTGAGGTGTTAAAGGCAAACGGCGGCAGCGGAACAGTAAAGATTTTTGGCTGCCCAGGTGAAGAGAGCGGTTCGGGAAAGGCTTATATGGCGCGTGACGGTGTGTTTGATGACTGTGATATCGCATTGACATGGCATCCGGCTAATTTCCACATGGTATGCACTGGAAGCAGCCAGAGCTGCATTCAGGCATGTTTCCGTTTTCATGGCGTATCTTCTCATGCAGCAGGTGCACCACATCTTGGAAGAAGTGCACTCGATGCAGTCGAGCTGATGGATGTGGGTGTAAACTATATGCGTGAGCATATGGAAGACAGTGACCGCGTTCACTATGCAATTACTAATACTGGAGGAAAGTCTCCGAATGTCGTACAGGCAGAGGCAGAGGTGCGCTATCTTATTCGTTCTGCAACAAATCCAAAGTGTAAGAAGCTTTATGAGCGTGTGGTTCGTATAGCACAGGGCGCAGCACTGATGACTGATACAAAACTTGAAGTGTTGTTTGACGAGGGCTTAAGCAATACCGTTCCAAACTTTGCACTTGAGGATGTTATTGCAAAGGCATTTCAGACTGTTGGAGTTCCAACTTATACAGCAGAGGAGCGTGCATATGCAAAGCAGTTTAAGGACAGCTTTTCAGTTGAGGATCAGCTGAGTGATATTCCATTTGGAATTGCTGATATTATGAAGCTTCGCGAAAATATTAAAAATTCGAGATCTGTGATTATGTGGTTGAAACCATCCATACCGATCATTGTGAGATGGGAAGTACCGATGTAGGTGATGTCAGCTGGGTTATTCCAACGGCTACAGTCAATACAGCATGCTATAGCTATGGTGCAGGCGCGCACAGCTGGCAGTGGACTGCACAGGGTAAGTCAGCTATTGCTCACAAGGGAATGATTTTTGCTGCAAAAGTTATGGCAGAAAGTGCTAAGACACTTTTAGAGCATCCAGAAGAGATTAAAAAGGCGTGGAATGAATTTGACAAACGTCTTGACGGTGAAAAGTATGAGTGTTTGATTCCGAAGGAAATTGAACCGCATGTAATAGAATAAAAAGTAGATAAGATAAATTAATTGACGGGAGCGTCAGGAAGGGCTAAAATAGATTAAAATCAATTTTTGGAGGTGATTTCCATGAGTGAGAAAATCCATTTTGAGCCGACCTGGGAGCTCCCTAATCCTTTTTATAAGGCAGACGGAAGCATTATGAGTACCAAGGCGGAGTGGGAAGAAAAGCGAAAGGCGTATCTAGAACTGTTAAGTGAAATGTACTATGGCAAAATGCCGGGACGTCCACAGACATTAACAGCAAGTGAGTTGTCAAATGAAACAATATGTCAAAATACTGTCTGTCATAAAGTAGTTCGTCTTTGCGCGCAGGGTGAAGAAGCACCTGTTTTCTTTAATGTACACGTGTATCGTCCAGTGATGCCTTGTGAGGAAAAATTAATTCCTGTTGTAATTCCAGCAGCAAACACACTGCCAGGGGAGATTATAAGCATGGCAGCTGAACAGGGCTTTGAAATTTGCAGCTTTGAAATTGCTGAGGCAGCACCGGATGACAAAGAAAAAATCTGGGAGGGCGGATGTGCAAAGGCGTATCCAGGATACACATGGCGTGCACTTGCAATGTGGGCATGGCTGCAAAGCCGTGTTATCGACTGGCTTGAAACGCAGGAAGATATAGATGTAGCAAAAACAGTTGTGACTGGTCACTCACGTATGGGAAAGGCAGCACTTTGCTGCGGTATTTATGATGAGCGTGCAGCAGTTGTAGCACCGGCAGGCTCTGGCTGCGGTGGTATGGCAAGTATGCGTTTAAGCGGTTGTCGTCTAGGACAAAATATTGGTCTTTCAGAGCGTATTGGTGTTATGTTAAATAAAGAGCGCTTTCCATACTGGTTGATGGAAAATGTGGCAGATTATGGCACACCAGATGGAAAGACGCGTTTTCGTGAAAATGAGATTCCATTTGATGCCAATATCCTCGGTGCGTGTGTTGCTCCGAGACGGTTGATTCTTGTAGAAGGTCTTGATGATGACTGGATCAATCCATTTGGCACACAGGTTTCATGGCTGGCGGCGTCTGAAGTATTCGAATTTCTTGGTGTTAAGGAGCATAGTGCAATCCATTACCGTGAGGGTGGTCATGCTTACACCAAGCAGGACTGGAGTGTTGTGCTTGATTTTACAAAGGTACAGCTTTGCGGCAAGGAAAAGACAACTGGATATAAGTCAATGAGAGAAAATGAGAATAAGGCAGGATATTCATGGAGATGTCCTAAGACAAATAACTGATAGGAGATTTAGAAAATATGAAGGTTTTATTATTAAATGGAAGTTCCAATTTAAAGGGATGTACTTACACAGCACTTGAAGAAATTGCAAAGACTTTGCAGGAAGAGGGCGTTGATACTGAAATTTTCCAGATTGGTGCAGAACCGCTTCGTGACTGTATTGGCTGCGGTGGCTGTAGCAAGGGAAATGGCTGTGTATTTCGTGATGACTGCGTAAATGAATTTGTAGAAAAGGCAAAAGAAGCAGATGGCTTTGTATTTGGCACACCAGTTTATTATGCGCATCCAAGCGGCCGCATTATGTCATTTTTAGACCGTGCCTTTTACAGTGGCGGTGCTGCATTTCGTTTTAAGCCAGGCATGGCAGTTGCCTCTGCAAGAAGAGCTGGTACAACTGCGTCATTAGATGCCATTAATAAATATTTTGGAATTAACCAGATGCCAACAGTAGGTTCTACCTATTGGAACATGGTTCATGGAAATTGTCCAGAAGAGGTTCGTCAGGATTTAGAGGGCTTGCAGACCATGCGCAATGCAGCAAAATGCATGGCATGGATGCTAAAATGTTTTGAGGCTGGAAAGGCACAAAACATTGCGCTTCCAGATACAAAAAAGGAAGTTTCTACTAATTTTATCAGGTAAATTATTGTATTTCAGAAAGGGAGATTTCGATGCCGGCATTTTATGCACATTATAAATTTGGACAAATGGTGAAAAATAAGCTTCCAGCAAAATATCAAAGATTGTTGGAGGATTATCAGGATCTGTATGAGATTGGTCTGCATGGACCAGATATTTTGTTCTTTTATCATCCAATTATTCGTCACCCGATCACACAGATTGGCGTTGTTATTCATCATGAGACGGGGCGGGTGTTTTTTGAACATGCGCTGACCCAGATGCATCGCTCGGCAGCAGAGGGAGACAAAATGCAAAAAGCATTATGGGCATATGCGCTTGGCGTTGTGTGTCATTTTGCACTAGATGCATCATGTCATACCTATATCAACCATTTCGAAAAGACAAGACGTATTTCTCATCATGAAATCGAAAAGGAATTTGAAAAATATTTAATGAAAAAGGATGGATTAGATCCGTTTAATTGGGATTTTAGACAGGCCTTATCCACAAATTTTCGCTGGGCAAAGCCTATTGCACTGTTTTATGGCCTGCAGCCAGTTCAAATTCATCAGTCAATCAAAGGCTTTTTGTGGTTCTCACGTTTGTTCTTTACGACAAGTAAGGCAAAACGTCATGCCATTTTTGCCGGAATGCGTATTGCGCGTGTATATGGTGAGCTTCATGGCTTTTTTGCCAATGAGAAAGACAATCCCAGATGCCGTTACAGCAATGAAAAGCTAGAACTTCTTATGAAGAAAAGTGTGCAGGATGCCATAAAAATGACAGAGGAGTTAGAAAAGGCATATCGAGGAGAAATGCGTCTTGGTAAAATTTTTGATCAAACCTTTTCCGGGAAGGAAGAAGCATGACATTACAACAGTTACAATATGCCGTCACCGTCGCTTCTGCGGGAACAATCACAGAGGCGGCTGAGCGGCTTTACATCACACAGCCGAGTCTGACAACTGCAATTCGGGAGTTGGAAAAGGAGATGAATCTGACGATTTTTATCCGTTCCAACAGAGGCGTGGCAGTATCAAAGGAGGGTGAAGTTTTCCTTGGATATGCCAGACAAATCCTAGAGCAGACAGAATTGCTGAAAGAAAAATATACAAATGAGCGCCAGTGGGGGCGAAATTTTTGCGTTTCCACGCAACATTACTCGTTTGCGGTAAATGCCTTTGTAGAGCTGATTCAAAAGTATGCAGGTGAAGAATACGACTTTAATCTTCGAGAGACGCAGACATACGAGATCATTGAAGATGTTGCGCTTATGAAAAGCGAGCTTGGTATTTTATATCTTGACGATGAAAATAAAAATGTTATCACAAGAGCACTTCGCGAAAAGGAGCTTGTATTTACACCACTTTTTGAAGCAAAACCGCATGTATTTATAAGCAGTGCACATCCGCTTGCCACAAAAAAGACAGTAGACTGGGATGATCTTGCGCCATATCCATATCTGTCATTTGAGCAGGGAGAGCATAATTCCTTTTATTATGCGGAAGAACGCTACAGCCGTGTATTACGCAAAAAAAATATTCGCGTGCGTGACCGTGCAACATTATTTAATCTTCTGATTGGACTAAATGGATATACGATATGCAGTGGTGTAATTGATGAAAACTTAAATGGAGAAAACATTATAGCAGTTCCATTAAAGGAACAAGGTCTGATGCAGATTGGCTATATTCATCACAAGAAAGCCGTGCTTGGAAAGCTAGCGCAGGCTTACATAGAGCCATCGGGGACAGGTACGGTGGCCAAATATCTGTCCCTGGTGGCTCAAAGAAAGGTGGGAAATAAATGAATAACTTTGATTATTATGCACCGACAAAGGTTGTATTTGGAAAAGATACAGAAAAAGAGACGGGACGTCTCGTAAAGGAGCAGGGCGCATCAAGCGTACTTGTTCATTTTGGAGGAAAGAGCGCGATTGCTTCTGGTTTGCTTGATCGTGTGTGCCAGTCATTAAAAGAAGAGGGCATTGCTTATGAGATGCTTGGAGGAGTTGTTCCAAATCCACGTCTGTCAAAGGTAAAAGAAGGCATTGAATTATGCAGAGAAAAGAAAATTGATTTTATTTTGGCAGTTGGCGGTGGAAGCGTCATTGACTCTGCAAAGGCAATCGGATATGGTGTTGCAAATGAAGGTGATGTGTGGGATTTCTACGCAAAAAAGCGTGTGCCGACCGCATGTCTTCAGATTGGTGCGGTGCTTACTATTGCAGCAGCAGGAAGTGAGATGAGCAATTCCTCAGTTATCACAAATGAGGACGGCGGATTAAAACGTGGATGCAATACTGATCTTTGCCGCTGTCGTTTTGCTGTGATGAATCCATGAATTGACCTAACACATTGCCAGATTATCAGACACAGTGTGGATGCACCGATATTATGATGCACACGATGGAACGCTATTTTAATATGAGTGAAAACATGGAGCTGACCGATGGCATCAGTGAGGCACTAATAAAGACTGTAATGAAGCATTCCAAGATTTTAAAGGAGCATCCAGATTGCTACGAATCACGTGCAGAAGTGATGTGGGCATCTAGTCTTTCACACAATGGCCTGACAGGCTGTGGAACAGATGGAGGCGACTGGGCTTGCCATCAGCTAGAGCATGAGATTGGCGGTATGTTTGATGTGGCACATGGTGCAGGACTTGCAGCAGTGTGGGGAAGCTGGGCACGTTATGTCTACAAGGCACGTCCAGAGCGTTTTGCAAAATTTGCCAGAAATATTTTTAATATTCAGGAAACTGATGATGAAAAGGCAGCAGTAGCAGGTATTGAGGCAATGGAAAACTACTATCGAAGCGTCGGTATGCCAACAAGTCTGTGTGAACTTGGCATCCATGCAACTGAGGAACAGATCAAAGAGATGGCAGACAAATGCAGCTTTTATGGAAAGCGCACGGTCGGCGTGATGAAGAAGATTGGAGCACCAGAGGCAGCAGAAATTTACCGCATGTCAAATGATAAGAGCATTCCGCTGTACTCAAGATAAGAATTTCCAAAAAGAATTGACGAATGATAGGGCAGATCAAAACGGTCTGCCTTATTTTTATAGGCATATCATTCCTTTTCATGTGTGAATGGTCTGCCAGTTTTTTTTGTGCAGCTAATTCAGGCTATGATATTGTCTTGCGGATTGCAGAAAAAGAATTGACGAATCGCTTTTTACATTATATAATATAATACAAGAATAAGTACAGAAAACTGTACGCAATAAGTCGGAAGGAGATGAATCATATGTTAGCAGTTAATTATACGAATTTGAGAGATAACATGAAACACTACATGGATCAGGTCACAGATGATTATGAAACCATGATTGTTACGAGAAAGAATAATAAAAATGTTGTCATCCTGTCAGAAGAAACCTACAACAATCTCATGGAAAATGTGTACGTAATGGGAAACAAGGCAAATTATGACTGGTTAATTGAGTCTAAGGCACAGTTGGAAAATGGACATTGTGCTACACATGAGCTTATTGAGGTGGAGGATGAATAAAGTTTTTACAGAAAATGGTTGGGCGGATTATACATTTTGGGAGACGGAAGATCGAAAAACGTTAAAGAAGATTAATAAGCTGATAGAAGATATTTGCCGAAATGGAAATGAAGGAATCGGAAAGCCGGAAGCGCTGAGTGGAAATCTTGCTGGGTATTGGAGCAGGCGCATTAACGATAAGGATAGGCTTATCTATAAAATTGATGAAAATAATGTTTTTATATTGTCTTGTCGATATCATTATAGTGATAAGTAAAAAATTTAATTAGCAAGCTTCGTTTCAGAGAGGAAGGGTAACATTATGGAGTCAAAGCAAACAATTAAATTGCATTGCCTGGAAAGCAGGACCGCATCTGGTTATGTGACATTTGGAAGCTATTGGGAAAAAGGTACATTGGTCATTCCAAATTTTAAGAATGATGGGATGGATTCTTTTGTATTACAAAATGAAAATAAAGAATCCATTCCAGTGCAGTCACGTATCACGGCATGGTGGCCAGATGGAAGTATCAAGTGGGTAGCCCATACGGCAGATGCATCGAAGATGGGGCAAGAGGCTGCACTGACAGCACAAATCAAATCAGGAGAAGTTAGTGAAGAAACGGCTGAGCTAGTTCCATGATTACTCGAAGCGATGATAACTGGCTGTACATAGACAATGGCGTCCTTTCTTTGAAAGTCCCAACAGGGAAATACAAGGTAGATACTTTGGCAGAGGATATTTTCTTAAATGGAAAGCTGCGGGTAAAAAAAGCATCGCCAGTTCTTTATCTTGAGGAACAAAGCAATGAAAATAGTACAAACTTTGATCTTGACGGTCAGACAAAGGTGACAAGAGCCTATAAAGCAGCAATCAAAGCTGTAACAATAGAAGAAGATGGTCCACTTGCGTTAACGATAAAGGCAGAGGGTAGCTATCAGCATCAAAATCAAAATAAAATGAAATTCTGTATTCGCATGTACATCAATAAAGATAGCAGCGATATTCGCTTTGTTCATACCTTTTTCTTTGATGGAGACGAGCAAACGGATTTTTTAAAAGGACTTGGCATCCGCTTTGATACCGTGCTAGAGGGTCGTCCATATGAGCATCATATTCGCTTTGCAGGCGAATTGCCATTTAAAGAGGCAGCGATTTTATTAAACAGTTCTTATCCTCGTTTGCAGCCATCTGTCTTAAAAAAACAGCTTGACGGAAAAACATGGGGCTACCCGGCAGACAGTGATGTCGAAAAGGCAGCAGCCGATCTTCCAGTATGGAATCGATATTTTCTCTATCAGGACAGTGCTGATCATTACAGAATCGGTAAGCAAACAAAGCCACAGTGCTGTGTATTAAGTGCTGCAGAAGGCAGACGTGCGCATGGAGCAATGGAGGTATGTGGTGAAAATGGAGGCATCCTTCTTGGTATTCGTGATTTCTGGCAGAAATATCCGTCTGGTCTTGAGGTGACAAATCTTGCTGGTGACAACGCAGCCTGCACGGCATGGTTTTATTCGCCAGAAGCAAAAAGTTTTGATTTTCGACATTATGATACGAGAAGCTACCAGATGACATCATACGAAGGATTTCCTTGGTTTGGTGCAAGCCAGAAGGAATCGCAGTGACAAGTGAGTGCACACTTTCTGTAACATCCTCGTTGATAAAAGAAGGAGAACTTAGGGCTTTTGCAGATCATATCGAAAAGCCAGCTGTCTATGTAGAGTCACCAGAATCCTATCACAAAAAGCGCGCATTTGGCTACTGGAGTCTGCCAGAAAGAAAAACAGAGTCAGACTCCTTCTTAGAGAATCAGCTTGATCAGCTATTTGATTTCTATAAAAATGAGATCGAGGCAAGAAAATGGTATGGCTTGTTTGATTATGGTGATGTGATGCACACCTATGATCCAATTCGTCACTGCTGGCGCTACGATATGGGTGGTTTTGCTTGGCAGAACACGGAGCTTGTTCCAACCTATTGGCTGTGGCTATATTTTCTTCGTACAGGAAGAGAAGATGTATTTACCGTGGCAGAGGCAATGAGCCGTCACTGTTCAGAAGTGGATTTTTACCATTTTGGACCGATGGCAGGAATTGGATCTCGCCACAATGTGCGCCATTGGGGTTGCTCTTGTAAGGAACCGCGCGTTTCCATGGCAGGTCATCACCGCGTTTACTATTATTTGACAGGAGATGCGCGTATTGGCGATGCAATGGCAGATGCCAAAGATGCCAATTTGTCTTTGAAAAATGTCACCTACTTCAAACAAAACGATGAAAAAGGAGGCCATGTTGTTATTCGAAGTGGCCCAGATTGGACATCATTTTTATCAAACTGGATGACGCAGTATGAGCGCACATTAGATCCTTACTATCTGGAAAAGATTCGTCAGGGCATTAAGGACGTGAGTGAGATGCCGTTTGGACTGGCATCAGGTCCGTCCTATCGCTACGAAGAAAATGGCCATCTGATTTACGAGGGCGAGGACGAGAAGAGTCCAAATATGCACTTGCAGATTTGCATGGGTGGCCCGGAAGTCTGGTGGGAGCTAGCAGATATGCTTGGCGATGAGACACTGAGAAAGCTTCTTTCTGTCTACGGCGGATTTTATTATCTGACGCCAGAGCAGAAAAAAGAGAAGACGCATGGCTTAATTGAGAAACGTCCATTTGCATTCCCTTGGTTTGCTTCCGATATCGGTGCCTATGCTGCGTTTTTCACAAAAGATAAGTCACTTGCCAAAACGGTTTGAAAAATTTGTTGAATGCATTGATTAAAATAGGTGACGAAGCTGGCTTCACACCAGTTTGCTACGCAACGGATGACCAAAAGAAAGCACATATGGAAATTGTGTGGATCAAGACAAACTTCGCAGCGCAGTGGGGCTTAAATACAATCACTACACTTGAACTGCTTCGCGATGCGCTTCCAGATACGATGGACGGTGTTCGTAAGCTCATAGAAGAAATGCCGGGAAATGAATTTCATCGGGCATAAACGTATTGCATTTCGATTTATACAAGCACAAAAATACCGACCTCTTTGTTGTTAGATGGTTCGCCTAACAACAGGAGGTCGGTATAAACTTTACGGGTTAAGCCAGAACCTTCTCGATGTAAGCCTTGATTTCTGGGCACTTGCAGCTTTCAAAGAATAACTCCTTGAACTTTGCACCGCTTACAGTTGCCTTTAAGAAATCCTGATCAATATTCTTTAAGATAGTCATCATATCAGTATGAGTGATCTTCTTTACACCGTCAAGGATCTTCTTATTGCGCTGCTCCGGAACAACTCTTTCCGGTGGATATCCGCCGCCTGGCTCAGTGCAGAACAGCTTCTCGAAGCAGTACTGTAAATTCAGCTCAGCGCCCCAGCCAAAGCCCTTTGCAAATGGGAATGCAGCAGCATTTCCAGCGTTGATCTGGGAGAACATGTAAGCGTCAGACGGATCAACAACATGTCCGCAAAGAACGCCTGGGAAGGAGTTGCATGCAAGCATAGCGCCCTCACCTGTACCACATCCTGTGATAACAAAATCAGCAGCGCCGCTGTTTAAAAGAATAGCGGTCAGAAGACCAACCTGTACATAAGTCAGCTGAGCCTCATCATCAGCAGCGTACATGCCGTAATTTACAACCTCGTGACCCATTGGTGTAACAACTTCCTTTAAAACAGACTCAATCATGCTATTTCTTTGCAGCCTGGCTGTTTTCATTGATTAATGCAATTTTCATTTTTGTAACCTTTCCTATGCCGTTTTGCCAAGGATAGTTCGCCACGGCACAATTTTGTTAAAACTATCTAATAAGATAATAGGTGAGAAAAGTGAATTTTGTCAACTTGAAACAGAGAAATGGTTAAAAAACCTTGTTGAAAAGAAAAAACAACAAAAATAAGAAAATGTATTTAAAAATATAAACAAAATAAAAAAACTGAAATCGTGAGAAATAGTTTAAAAAATTAACAAAAATATAACGACCTACAAAATAAAGTAAAATTATCTGAAAATTTATCAAAAAGTCTTTCTTTACAAAATGAATAAGATGCTGTATAGTAGGCACAAACAAAGAAAGAAAAAGCCAGAGAGGGCACGGACTGCAAAGACGCAGAACACCTCTCTGGCTTTCTTTGAAAGAAAACAGGAGGACCAGCATGGAACAGACTAGCAAAACACCTTGGGGAACTACAGAAGGTCTGTATGATCCCAGTTTTGAACATGACAACTGTGGTATTGGTGCAATTGTCAATATTAAAGGAACAAAAACGCATCAGACAGTAGAGGATGCATTAAAGATCGTTGAAAATCTTGAGCATCGTGCCGGTAAAGATGCAGAGGGAAAAACAGGAGATGGTGTCGGTATTTTACTTCAGATTTCTCACCCGTTTTTCAAAGGTGTCTGTAAAGAACTCGGATACGACATTGGTGATGAGAGGGACTATGGTATTGGAATGTTTTTCCTGCCTCAGAATGAGACTGACCGCCGCATGTCAATGAAGATGTTCGAGATCATTGCAAAGAAGGAAGGCGTAACGGTACTTGGCTGGAGAATGGTTCCTGTCACACCGGGTATCTTAGGCTCAAAGGCACTTGACTGTATGCCATGCATCATGCAGTGCTTTTTAAAAAGACCAGCTCGTATTGCAAAGGGACTTGAGTTTGACCGCAAGCTCTATGTCATTCGCCGTATTTTCGAACAGTCAAATGACAATACATATGTTGTTTCACTTTCAAGCAGAACTATCGTTTACAAGGGAATGTTTCTTGTTGGACAGCTTCGCAATTTCTACAACGATTTACAGGATGAAGCCTATGTTTCTGCAATCGCGCTTGTTCACTCCCGTTTCTCTACAAACACAAACCCAAGCTGGCAGCGTGCTCATCCGAACCGCTACATGGTACATAACGGTGAGATCAATACTATCCGCGGCAATGTGGATAAGATGTTAGCCCGTGAGGAAAAAATGGAGTCAGAAGAACTTAAAAACGAAATTTCAAAAGTTCTTCCTGTTGTCGATGATTCAGGCTCAGATTCCGCAATGATGGATAATGTATTGGAATTTTTAATTATGAGCGGTATGCCAATGGCACTTGCTGTCATGATTCTGATTCCAGAGCCATGGATCAATGATAAGTCCATGTCACAGAAGAAGAAGGATTTCTATCAATATTATGCAACTATGATGGAGCCATGGGATGGACCGGCTGCCATCGTATTCTCCGATGGTGATCAGCTTGGCGCTGTATTAGACAGAAATGGTCTTCGTCCGAGCCGCTACATCATTACATCTGATGACCGTATGATCTTAACATCTGAGATGGGTACACTTGACATTGATCCGTCAATCATCGTAAAGAAAGAGCGTCTTCGCCCAGGCCGTATGCTGTTAGTAGACACAGTGAAGGGACGCGTGATTGATGATGAAGAGCTTAAGGGTTATTATGCAGCACGCCAGCCATATGGTGAGTGGCTTGATTCCAATATGGTTCAACTGCGCGATTTAAAGATTCCGAATGTGCGCGTACCAGAGTTTACAAGAGAAGAGATGCTTCGCTTAATGAAGAACTTTGGCTATACATTTGAGCAGCTTCGAAGCATCGTTTTGCCGATGGCAAAGACAGGAACAGAGCCGACAGCTGCAATGGGTCATGATACTCCATTAGCTGTGCTTTCAAAGCAGCATCAGCCGCTGTTTTCATACTTTAAGCAGCGTTTCGCACAGGTTACAAACCCGCCGATTGACTCCATCCGTGAGGAGATCGTCACTTCAACTAATCTGTATATTGGATGCGCAGGAAACATCTTAAAGGATACACCTGAAAACTGCAAGATTCTTCGTATCAATGATCCGATCTTAACAGACACTGATTTGCTTAAGATTCGCAACATGAACATCGAAGGCTTCAAGGTGGCGACAGTTCCGATTACTTATTATCGCAGTACTTCCTTAAATAAGGCAATTGATCGCCTATTCATTGATGTTGACCGTGCTCACCACAACGGAGCGAATATTATTATTCTTTCCGACCGCGGCGTAGATGAGAATAGAATTGCAATTCCGTCTCTTTTAGCAGTCTCTGCGCTTAACCATCATCTTGTTGTTACAAAGCAGCGTACCTCTATGTCTGTTATTTTAGAGACAGGAGAGCCAAGAGAAGTTCATCATTTTGCAACACTTCTTGGATTTGGTGCAAGTGCAGTCAATCCGTATCTGGCACATGAGGGAATCAAGTATCTTGTTTCCAGCCATATGCTTGACAAGGATCCTTATGCAGCAATCGACGATTACAACAAGGCTGTTTTAAATGGTATTGTAAAGATTGCAGCAAAGATGGGTATTTCCACTATTCAGTCATATATCAGCTCCAAGATTTTTGAGGCAATTGGTCTTGATAAGGATCTGGTAGACAAGTATTTCCCGGGAACAATTTCTCGTATCGAAGGCATCAGCTTAAAGGATATTGAGGATGATATTGAGAGCTGGCATGCAACAGCATTTGATCCGCTTGGACTTGGCGTAGATCTGACACTTGACAGCGTTGGTGCTCATAAGGAAAGAAGCGGTAAGGAGGAGCATCTGTATAATCCGCTTACTATTCATATGCTGCAGGAAGCAACAAGAACAGGAAATTATGAACTGTTTAAAAAATACTCAGAGAGTCTTCGCGATGATGGAAATCCGATGAGTCTTAGAAGTCTTATGGAATTTAAATTCCCTGAGGACGGAGGCATTCCGATTGAGGAGGTTGAGGGTGTTGACAGCATCGTAAGACGTTTCAAGACAGGTGCTATGTCCTATGGTTCTATCTCTCAGGAGGCACATGAGACACTTGCAATCGCAATGAATACTCTTCATGGAAAGAGCAACAGCGGTGAAGGCGGTGAGGCGTTAGAGCGTCTTACAATCGGCAAGGACGGACTGAATCGTTCATCAGCAATCAAGCAGGTTGCTTCAGGCCGTTTTGGCGTTACAAGCCGCTATCTGACGAGCGCAAAGGAAATTCAGATTAAAATGGCACAGGGCGCAAAGCCTGGCGAGGGTGGTCATCTGCCGGCAGGAAAGGTGTATCCGTGGATTGCAAAGACAAGACATTCAACACCTGGAGTTGCACTTATTTCTCCGCCGCCGCATCATGATATTTATTCAATCGAGGATTTGGCACAGCTGATCTATGATTTAAAGAATGCAAATGATCAGGCACGAATTTCAGTAAAGCTTGTATCAGAGGCAGGTGTTGGAACTGTTGCAGCAGGTGTGGCAAAGGCAGGTGCACAGGTTATTCTTGTGTCAGGCTATGACGGTGGAACAGGAGCCGCACCGAGAAACTCAATCCATGATGCTGGTCTTCCTTGGGAGCTTGGTGTAGCAGAAACACATCAGTCCTTAATAATGAATGGTCTTCGTGACCGTGTTATCTTAGAGACAGATGGAAAGCTTATGAATGGTCATGATGTAGTAGTTGCTGCTCTTCTCGGTGCAGAAGAGTATGGCTTTGCAACAGCACCGCTTGTTACAATGGGCTGTGTCATGATGCGTGTCTGCAACCTTGATACCTGTCCTGTTGGTGTGGCTACACAAAATCCAGAGTTAAGAAAAAACTTCCGTGGAAAGCCAGAGTATGTAATCAACTTTATGCGTTTCGTTGCTCAGGAAATGCGTGAATATATGGCAAAACTTGGTGTGCGCACTGTTGATGAGCTGATTGGTCGTACTGATCTTTTATACCAGAGAAAGGATTTTACAAATAAGAGAGCAAATGAGGTTGATCTGCACCGCATCCTTGATAATCCGTACAGTGATGCATCAGTAGCAGGCTATTATCATAAGAATGTATATGATTTTGAGTTGGAAAAAACACTTGATAAGAGTGTACTGATTAAAAAAGCTTATGCCGTCTGTAAAGAGCAGCCACGCAAAGACACTTGATATTCATGTAGGCAATGTAAATCGTGCATTTGGTACTCAGCTTGGTGCTGAGATAACAAGACTTCATCCAGACGGACTGCCAGAGGATACAATTACTGTTCATGCACAGGGAAGTGGCGGACAAAGCTTTGGTGCATTTATACCTAAGGGTCTTACAATGACACTTGAAGGAGACAGCAATGACTACTTTGGCAAAGGACTTTCAGGTGGAAAGCTTGTAGTATTCCCACCAAATAAGGCAGCCTTCAAGCCAGATGAAAACATCATTATTGGAAATGTTGCGCTTTATGGTGCGACAAGCGGAAAAGCCTTTATTGAAGGTGTGGCAGGTGAGCGTTTTGCTGTAAGAAACTCTGGTGCAATTGCTGTTGTTGAAGGTGTGGGTGATCATGGCTGTGAATATATGACAGGCGGACGCGTTGCCATTCTTGGACCGACGGGAAAGAACTTTGCAGCTGGTATGAGCGGCGGTATTGCTTATGTGCTTGATGAGCACAATGATCTCTACACAAGACTGAATAAGTCACTGATCAGTATTGAGGAGCTTACAAATAAATACGATGTACAGGAATTAAAGGAGATGATCACAGAGCATGCAAAGACAACAGGCTCTGCAAAAGGAAAGTATATCCTGGAACACTTCTCCGAGTATCTGCCGAAGTTTAAGAAGATTATCCCGAATGATTATAAGCGTATGCTTAATGCCATCGTTCAGATGGAGGAGAAGGGCTTAAGCAGCGAGCAGGCACAGATTCGAGGCATTCTATGCAAATGCCGGAAGAAAATAAAGGAGGAGAAGACAATGGGAAAGCCAACAGGATTTATGGAATATGCCAGAGAAGATGCCCCGGCTTCTTCACCAAAGGCAAGAATCCAAAACTATAATGAATTTCACGAGGAGCTGTCTGAGACTGAGAGAAAACAGCAGGCAGCCAGATGTATGGACTGCGGTGTGCCGTTTTGTCAGTATGGAAAAATGATTTCTGGTATGGCAAGCGGCTGCCCACTTAACAATCTAATTCCAGAGTGGAATGATCTTTTATATACTGGAAATATGGTACAGGCATTTAATCGCCTGACAAAGACAAATTGCTTCCCGGAGTTTACGGGAAGAGTTTGTCCGGCACTATGCGAGGCAGCCTGCACATGCAACTTAAACGGAAAGCCAGTTACAACAAAGGCGAACGAGTGTCCATCATTGAGAATGCATATGAAAGCGGATATCTGGCGCCAAATCCGCCAAAGACACGCACAGGAAAGCGCGTTGCAGTTGTAGGCTCTGGTCCATCTGGTCTGTCAGCTGCCTACTGGTTAAATAAGAGAGGCCATGAAGTTACTGTGTATGAGCGTTCAGATCGTCCAGGCGGTCTTTTGATGTACGGAATCCCAAATATGAAGCTGGAAAAGCGTTTTGTAAAGCGCCGCGTGGAGCTTATGAAGGCAGAAGGCATTCATTTTCTGACTGGTGTGAATGTAGGAAAGGATATAAGTGCAGAGGATCTTAAATCACAATACGACAGCGTGATTTTAGCGTGTGGTGCATCAAATCCAAGAGATATTCAGGCAGAGGGAAGAGATGCAGAGGGTATTTATTTTGCAGTTGATTATCTGTCACGCACGACAAAGAGTTTGCTTGATTCTAATCTTACAGATGGAAATTATATCTCTGCAAAGGATAAGCATGTCGTTGTCATCGGAGGCGGTGATACTGGAAATGACTGCGTAGGAACTGCAATTCGTCAGGGCTGTGCATCTGTTACACAGTTAGAGATGATGCCGCAGCCTCCGCTCACACGTGCCGCAAATAATCCGTGGCCAGAGTGGCCAAGAGTCTGCAAGACAGATTATGGTCAGGAAGAAGCAATTGCCGTATTTGGTTCAGATCCTCGTATTTACAAGACAACCGTAAAGGAGTTTGTAAAAGATGCAGACGGAAAGCTTTGCGGACTGATCTGTGTGAAACTCGAATCAAAAAAGGATGAAGCAACAGGACGCATGATGATGGTGCCTGTAGAGGGCAGTGAATTTGCACTCGAAGCCGAGCTAGTACTGATCGCAGCAGGCTTCCTTGGCTGCCAGAGCTATGTATCAGATGCATTTGGAGTAGAGCTGACACCAAGAACTAATGTAAAGACTGCACAAGATTGCTATGAGACTTCCGAGCCAGGCGTCTTCACAGCAGGTGATATGCACCGTGGGCAATCGCTTGTTGTATGGGCAATTCGCGAGGGAAGAGAAGCTGCAAGAGCAGTCGACGAGAGCCTAATGGGATATACCAATCTTGAGTAAAGTGCATGTGTCTCGTCACCATTACGTAATAATGACAATTATATAGCTCTTGTATTAAGGGTAGACCTAATTAAGGGTCTGCCCTTATTGTAGTATTTTTTGTCTTTCACTTGTAATTGTTTTTTAGATGCGTTACAATAGCAAATATTGAGTGTAAATTATTCATTTAAGTAGAAAACAGCAAAAAAAACGGAGGAATAATGCATGTCAAAAGTAATTATGATTCAAGGCACGATGTCAAATGCAGGAAAAAGTCTGCTTGCGGCAGGACTTTGCCGTATTTTTAAGCAGGATGGCTATCGGGTGGCACCGTTTAAGTCACAAAACATGGCATTAAACTCCTTTATTACAAAGGATGGCTTTGAGATGGGACGTGCCCAGGTAGTTCAGGCAAGAGCAGCAGGGATAGAGCCATCCGTTTATATGAATCCGATTTTATTAAAGCCAGTAAGTGACATGGGGTCACAGGTCATTGTAAACGGAAAGCCAGTCTCAAATATGCCGGCACGAAAATATTTTGCCTACAAAAAACAGCTGATTCCCGATATTATTCATGCTTTTAAGAAGCTAGAGGAACAGGCAGATATTATCGTAATCGAGGGTGCAGGAAGTCCGGCTGAGATTAATTTAAAGGCAGATGATATAGTCAATATGGGTTTAGCAAAGCTTGTAGGTGCACCTGTGCTGTTAGCTGGTGATATCGACAGAGGCGGAGTGTTTGCTCAGCTTCTTGGTACTCTTATGCTTCTTGAGCCAGATGAAAAAGAGCTTGTAAAGGGTCTTATTATAAATAAATTCAGAGGAGATAAGACAATTTTAGATCCAGGTATTGTGATGCTTGAAGAGCGTGGTCATGTGCCAGTGGCAGGTGTCATTCCATATATGAAGGTGGCAATCGAAGAGGAAGACAGCCTAAGTGAAAAGCTAGAGCACAGCCAAAAAGGTCTTATTGATCTTGCAGTAATTCGTCTTCCGCGAATGTCAAATTATACTGATTTTGATGTGTTTGAGCAGCTTTCGGGAGTAAGCGTGCGCTACGTACATAATGTAAGAGAGCTAGAAACACCAGACTGCATTTTCCTTCCAGGAAGCAAAAATACAGTCGGTGATCTTTTGTGGATGCGTCAAAGTGGAATAGAGGCAGCAGTTAAAAAGCTTTCAAAAACGACACCGGTGATTGGTATATGCGGCGGATTTCAGATGCTTGGCGAGATTATTTTAGATCCATTTTGTGTTGAGCAGGGAATGGATGCACAGGGAATGGGACTTCTTCCGATTAAGACAACTCTCACAAAAGAAAAGACAAGAGTACAGGTGAGTGGAACGATAGAAAATCTCAGCGGCATATGGTCTTGCCTAAATGAAAGTACTTATGAAGGATATGAAATTCATATGGGAAAATCGGCAGGCATCAATAAAACTCAAAAGCAGCATCTAGTGATATTCCAACTGTGGTATGCAGCGAGAATGGTATGGTGTGCGGCAGCTATGTTCATGGTCTGTTTGATGAAGGCGATCTTGCATGGAAGCTTGTAAAGATGCTTGCAGACAAAAAGAATGTGACATTAGAGGCACTGCAGAGTGGCTTTGATTATAAAAAGTTTCAGGAGTCACAATATGATTTATTGGCAGACACCATTCGCCAGCATATGGACATGGATTTTGTATACAGCATTTTACGGGAAGCAAAAATTTAACTTGTGCTGAAAGAAAGGTAATTAAGTCGTCTATATATGGAAGCAATTCAGTTTTTAAGAGAAAAATATAAAATTACACCGCCGGATCAATCAATGTATGATGCAGTAAAAGCAAACTGGGATGGAGTGGCAAAGCCGCTTGATGGGCTAGGCTGGTTCGAGCATGTTACATCACAGATTGGTGCTATAGAGGATAGCACCAATGTATGTATTTCTAAGAGGGCAGTTATTGTGATGTGCGCTGATAATGGTATTGTTAAGGAAGGCATCAGTCAGTCAGGACAGGAAGTTACGCTTGCCGTTGCACAGTCAATGGGAAGGCGTGAATCGAGCGTTTGCTGTATGGCATCAGCATCACATACAGATGTTATTCCAGTAGATATTGGAATAGCAGCTTCATGTAAAATAGATGGTGTGTTAGATGAAAAAATTGCCTGTGGTACGCGAAATTTTGCAAAAGAGCCTGCCATGACAGAAAAAGAGACATTAGATGCGATTGATACAGGCGTGCGCCTTGTAAAACAGTGTAAGGAAAATGGCTATCAGATACTCGCAACAGGAGAGATGGGTATAGGAAATACGACAACAAGCAGTGCAGTGACAGCGGCACTTCTTCATAGGTTAGCCAGTGAGACGGAGGAAGAGGAGCTGGATTAAACGACAAGGGGCTAAGCAGAAAAAAACAGGTCATTCAAGAGGCAATTGACAAATACGATCTATATAAGGCAGATGCATTTACTGTTCTTCAGACTGTTGGCGGACTTGATATTGCAGGTCTGACAGGAGTTTTTATCGGCGGTGCAATGTACCATGTTCCAATTGTGCTTGACGGTCTAATAAGCGGTGCAGCAGCACTTATTGCAAAGCGTATTATTCCAGGTACAGAGCATTTTATGATAGCATCTCATCTTGGAAAAGAGCCTGCGGCAAAGGCAATTTTAAAAGAAATAGGGATCAAGCCGGTCATCCATGGAGATCTGGCGCTTGGCGAAGGAACAGGTGCAGTTATGGTATTTTCGCTTCTTGATCTTGCAATGTCAGTATATAATGGTCATACAGATTTTTCACGTCTGGAGATGGCACCATATGAACGTCTTAGTTAAAAAGGAAAGGCAAACAAAATGATTTATCTTGTGACAGGCGGAAGCGGCAGCGGAAAATCAGCCTATGCAGAGTCATTGCTGTCTGGGTTTGAAAATATCAGAAGCCGCTATTATATTGCTACGATGCAGGTATATGGAGAAGAAGGCAAAAAAAGGGTAGAGCGCCATAGAAGGCTGCGTGCAGGAAAAGGGTTTATTACATCAGAGCAGACGGTGCAGATTGAACAGGCGTTGAAAAAATTTAAAGACAGTGATAAGATGTCATATGCAGCACTTGTTGAATGTGTGTCTAATCTTACTGCCAATGAAATGTTCGATGAAAATGGACAGCGAAGCGAGGACGAAGTTGTAAGGCGTGTTGTGTCTGGATTAAAAGTGCTGTCACAGTCAGTGCGTGAGCTTGTCATCGTGACAAACAATGTGTTTGACGATGGAATCACATATGATGAATCTACAATGGCTTATATACGTGCACTGGCGCGCATAAATATTGAGCTTGCTGCGTGGGCAGATGAGGTCACAGAAGTTGTGGCGGGCTGCCCTGTCATATGGAAAAAGTAAGATGATCATAAAAATAGAATAATTGACAGAGGATTATAAAAATGAATCTATGTAAAAAAATTGGAAAATCAATTGCAATTGCTTTTTCTATGTATTCCAAAATTCCTATGGTGCAGTTTGAGTGGAAGGAAGAAGATATGCGCTATTCAATGTGTTTCTTTCCTCTTGTTGGAATTGTAATAGGACTGCTATCATGGTGCTGGTGGCTTTTTTGTCAGCAATTTGGCATTGGAAAAATGTGTTTTGCATTCGTTGGCATAGCAATCATTCTTTTGGTGACAGGCGGTATTCATATGGATGGCTATATGGATACGATGGATGCGCTTCATTCTTATGGAAGCCGCGAAAAAAAACTGGAAATCTTAAAGGATTCTCACATTGGTGCATTTGCCGTGATTATGACTGTTCTTTATGTGCTGATAGCAGCAGGTGCATATTCTGAGATTAAAAATTACTCAGTTATGGCATCATTTTGCGGTGCATATTTTTTGTCGCGTATTTTCAGTGCAATTGCAGTTGTCTCGTTTCCGTGTGCAAAAAAAAGAAGGAACGCTGTATATGTTTGCAGATGCGGCACAGGAGAAAATAGTAAAGAGAAGCCTGTATGGAGAGTTAGCGCTTTGCGCATTATGGCAAATTTTGATGGATCCAAAGGCAGGTATTATGCAGCTTATATGTGCTTTGGCAGTGTTTGGCTATTACTATTATAAGAGCAAAAAGGAATTTGGCGGCATCACAGGTGATCTCGCCGGATATTTTGTAACACTGTGTGAGGGAGGCGCTGATGGTTATGGCGGCAATTGCTGCTTATAAGAAAGGACATTTTCATGGAACTATATATAGGCGGTTTCGCACAAGGAAAGCTTGAATATGTGAAGTGCAGATACAACGAAAATCAAAAGACAGAGAAGCTTTTTGTAAAGGTGATTGACTGCGCAGATTCACATTATAAAAAAATGCTTTTAGAAACAGAATGTGATGTATTAATCTTAAATCATCTTCATCTGTGGGTTAGGGATTTATTAGATGAGGGTATGGAGGAAGAGAAAATACAGACGACAATTCTTTCTTGGATTAAGAGTAATCCTGATGCGATTGTAATTTGTGATGAACTTGGAAACGGTATTGTGCCGATAAAAAAGCAAGAGCGCATCTGGCGTGAGCAGACAGGGCGGCTTATGATAGAGCTTGCAAAGCAGGCAGAAAGGGTGGAACGTATATTATGTGGACTAGGACAGCGGCTGAAATGACAATCACACTTTATATTATCCGCCATGGGGCCACGAAGTCCAACAAGCGTCACGCCTATCTTGGAAATACAAACGAGCCATTATCAAATGAAGGAGGAGAGCAGATTATTTTTTATAATGAAGCTGGAAGATATCCAAAAGAAAAAGATAATCTTCTTATTTTCTCAAGTCCAATGCTTCGATGCCTTCAGACAAAGGATATTTTGTATCCGGATACAAGAGCTATTTTACTTCCTGAATGGAAGGAAATTGACTTTGGACGCTTTGAAGGAAAAATTATCAGGATTTAAATGGAGATCCTGATTATCAGCGCTGGATAGATAGCGGCGGTGTGACTGCATTTCCTGGTGGAGAAAGCCGTGATGAATTTGTGAAAAGATCAATATCAGGACTTGAATGGTGCATAGCATGTATGGAAGATTATAAACAAAAAAGTGCAGTCTGTATTGTTCACGGCGGCACGATCATGGCTATAATGAGCAGCCTTACAGGCGGCGATTATTATGACTATCAGGTAAAAAATGGTCAGGGCTATGAAATTGAGCTGTCGATAAAAAACAACAATGTGCAGTTAGAAAAACTGACACCAATTGCAATGGAAGAGGCAGAGGAAAAAGACAAATGACAATAACATTACATATGCTGGCATTTGTCAGCGGTTTTTTGCTTGACTGTTTGTTCGGTGATCCATACTGGATGCCGCATCCTGTGCGGTTTATGGGAAATCTTATTAGTTTTCTTGATAAAAAGCTTATGGGAGAAAAGCATAAGGGTGAAGAAAAAAAGGCCGATGCCCAAAATGGTATAGGCATAAAAGATGATGCAACAATACGAAGTGAGAGCGGAAAAGGAATACTTCTTGTAATCTGTGTGTTGGCAGCGACAGCTATTGTCTCAGGAATCATCTTTTTGGGAGCTTACGCAATTCACCCAATTGCTGGTTTTGTAGTCGAAGCAATTATGACATATCAGATTTTAGCGGCAAGATGTCTGCAAAAAGAGAGCACAAAGGTATACACCGCATTGAAAAAAAATGATCTTTTAGGTGCACGATATGCTGTTTCCATGATTGTAGGACGAGATACAAATGTCTTAGATGAGGCAGGTGTGGCGCGTGCTGCAGTAGAGACAGTGGCAGAGAGTACATCTGATGGTGTGATTGCGCCTATGCTTTACACGGCACTTGGCGGCCCGGTGCTTGGCATGATTTACAAAGCAGTCAATACGATGGATTCAATGGTAGGCTATAAAAGCATCCGTTATCTGTATTTTGGCCGTGCAGCAGCAAAATTAGATGATGTCATCAATTGGGTTCCGGCAAGAATTAGTGCACTTCTTTTAATTGCAGGAAGTGCTTTTCTTAGTGTGACTAGGATTTTCAGCAAAGAAAAAGCAGTATATAATACTAAAGATGCATGGCATATCTGGAGAAGAGATGCAAAAAAGCATGCGAGTCCAAATGCCGGACATACAGAAGCTGCATGCGCAGGCGCACTTGGCATTCGTCTGGCAGGTGACACCATTTATGGCAGTAAAGTCATTAAAAAGCCATATATCGGTGATGATAAAAGGGCAGTTTTGCCGGAGGATATCTGCCGGTGCAATTATCTGATGTATGCGGCTGCAGTTCTTGGAGAGGTAATCTGCGTAGTATTGATGATATTGCTAAAATTCACAGGATAACAATCTGGTATCAAAGGGGCAAAAATGGACAAGCATACAGAAGAAAGCGTACACGGCGGAGATGTATATCGTAATCAGGTAGAGCTTGATTTTTCAGTAAACATAAATCCATTTGGCATGCCAGATGGTGTTAAAAAGGCACTTGGCGATGCTATTTTTTTATGCACTCAATATCCAGATGAAAAAGTTTCAAAGCTTAGTGAAGCAATGGCGAAAAAGCTTGATGTGCCGCAGGAATGTATTCTATTTGGAAATGGTGCATCAGAGCTTTTTGTGGCGATTATCCATGCAAGAAAGCCAAAGACTGTACTTGTGCTTGCACCGTCCTTTTCAGGCTATGAGCACTCAGCAGCATGTGAGGACTGTCAGGTGTGCTATTATTATCTGAAAAAAGAAGATAATTTTGAGCTGACAGAGCATTTTGTGCAGGAATTGATAAGACAGATAAAAGCGCACGAAGCGCCAGATTTGATTTTTCTTGCAAATCCAAATAATCCAACAGGAGTATGTATTTCATTTGATATTATCTCACAGATTGTTTTTCTTTGCTGTGAACATAGAATTACATTGGTGATTGACGAATGTTTTATTGAATTTACGAAGCGTCAAAATGAAAGCCTTATAAAAACTGCGATTCATTCACAGTATTTGATTGTTGTGCGTGCATTTACAAAGATATACGGGATACCGGGTGTGCGCCTAGGCTATCTGGCGGCATCTGAAAAAATGGTAGAATGTTTGAAAAGACAGCTCCCAGAGTGGAATGTATCGCTCTTAGCACAGTATGCGGGAGCAGCGGCACTACAGGAAGATGAGTTTGTACAGAAAACATCAGAATATGTAGAAAAACAGAGGGAATACCTTACAGAAAAGCTTCGTTTGCTCGGTCTTACTGTGTGGCAGGGGGAGGCAGATTATTTGCTTTTTTATTCAGAGAAGAATCTATATGAAATGCTGCTAAAGAAAAAAAATGCTGATTCGGGACTGCAGTAATTATAAAGGACTTGAATCAGGGTATTATCGCATTGCAGTAAAAAAACAAGAGGAAAATGATCGTTTGATAGCTGCATTAGAAGAAGTACTGTCAGACGAGAATATAAAATAAAACACCGCTATTGTCGGGGAAAACAGGGAGGAAATAAAAATGGGAATAACGGCGAAAGGAAAGAAAAATGCAGGTTTGCTGACAGAAGGTTCAATAGCAAAGGGAATTTTAGCATTTGCTATTCCATTATTTTTAGGCCAACTATTGCAGCAGTTTTACAATGTGGCAGATGCATGGGTTGTGGGAAATTTTGCAGATAACGATTCATTTGCAGCAGTCAGCTCAGCAGGAAGTCTAACCTTTTTAATTATTGGATTTTTCAATGGAATTGCCATTGGAGGCGGCGTTGTTATTTCAAAATATTTTGGTGCACGTGATGAAAAAAGCGTGGAAGTTGCCATTCATACAAACTTTTTATTTGGACTTATCGCATCAGCCCTTTCTACAATTGTAGGACTTATTTTGATTCCAGTTTTGCTTCGTCTGATGCAGACACCAGAGAATGTGCTTCCGGCATCACTATTGTATCTGCGTGTATATTTCGCAGGCGTATCAACTATTATCATGTATAATATTGGTATGTCAATCATGAGAGCGCTTGGTGACAGCCTTCATCCGCTGTATTATCTGTTTATTTCATCTGTAATCAATGTAGTGCTTGATTTATTATTTGTTGCTGTGTTCCACTGGGGTGTAGGCGGCGCAGCAGCGGCAACAATCATTGCGCAGGGTGTAAGTGCCGTAATGTGCGTTTATCGTATGTGTAAAATGGAGGGAGTCGCACGTCTTGATTTTAAAAAACTTCACTATAATGGTCCTATGATGCATGAGGTAATAACACAGGGTCTTCCGACAGGTATTCAAAATTCTGTTATAAGTATTGGAAATATCGTTATTCAGAAAAATATCAATTCATTCGGCTCATTTGCAATGGCCGGTGTTGGTGCATATAGTAAGCTTGAGGGATTTGCATTTCTCCCGATTACCTGTATGTCTATGGCACTTCCTACATTTATCAGTCAAAACCTTGGCGCAAAGGAGTATAACCGTGCAAAGAAGGGTGCAGTATTTGGAATTATCACAGGCGTCGCTGTGGCAGAGCTGATTGGAATTGGCTTCTATATTGGAATTGAGCCGCTTCTTCGTTTTTTTGTAGATGAGGAACAATCCGTTTCATATGGAGAAATGCATGCGCATGTGACAACGCTGTTTTTCTGCCTGCTTGCTTTCTCACATTGTGCAGCAGGTGTTCTTCGAGGCTGTGGAAAATCAATCATTCCTATGGCAGCAATGCTCGCTTCTGGTGTGGACTTAGAATCGTCTATGTGACAACAGCACTGGAGTTTATACCAAAATTTACAATGATCAGCTGGGCTTATCCGCTGACCTGGAGCTGCAGCAGCATTGTATTTTTACTGTTTTTAATTTTCTCAGATTGGACGCATGCATTTGAAAAAAAGGCGGCAAAGAGCAAAGTAATTAAATAAAAAAGCACAGGCACAAGGCAGATGTCTTGTACCTGTGTTTTTTATTTGATGTCTTTGATATCGTAAGGAGTGCTTTGGTAAACATAGAAGTTTAGCCAATTAGAATATAAGAGCTGTCCTGTAGAGCGCCAAGTGACAACTGGTGCCTTTGTCGGATCATCATCTGGAAAATAGTTGATTGGAAGATCAACGCTTGTAAGACCTTTTTCCATATCACGATTATACTCAAGTGCAAGAGTATTGGCATCATATTCGGCATGACAGGTGACAAAGAACTGTCTGCTGTCTTTTGTCTTAGCAATGGCAAGACTGCCTTCTTTTGTAAGAGCCATTATCTCAAGCTCTGGTACGGCTGCTACATCAGAAACATTCACATCTGTTGCGCGGGAATGAGGTGCAAGAAATTCATCATTAAAACCGCGAAATAACGGTGATGTCTTCTTTAAAATCTGATGTGGAAAGATGCCAAACAGTTTCTTGTTAAGATCAAATTTTTTAATGCCGTAGTGATAGTAGAGTCCGGCATAAGCTCCCCAACACAGATGGAATGTACAGTGAACGTGTGTCTTTGTCCATTCCATGATTTTGCAGACCTCATCCCAGTAGGCAGTTTCTTCATATGGCACATAGTCAAGCGGTGCACCAGTGATAATCATGCCGTCATAACGGCGATCCTTGATCTGGTCAAAGGTGTAGTAAAACTGTTTTAAATGTTCAGGATCTGTGTGTGTGGAAGTGTAACTTGCTGTCTGTAAAAAGTCAACACATATCTGAAGTGGTGTGTTGGAGAGCTTACGCAGAAGCTGTGTTTCAGTAATAATTTTTGTTGGCATCAGATTCAAAATCAAAACATTAAGTGGACGTATATCCTGATGCATCGCACGGTGTTCCGTCATAACAAATATATTTTCAGCTTCCAGTATGGCATGAGCTGGAAGCGAATCTGGTATTCGAATAGGCATAACAAATTTTCTCCTCTCAAATGATTAACATCAAAATAGTAGCGCAGTTTGGAGGAAAAGTCAATGGCGGACGCTAATTCAAGTTTGACTATCGACAACCAAAAGGGTTGATGGTATAATAATTTAAAAAAATCGTTAACGAAAGAAAGGATATCAGATGGAACTAAAATGTACGCTGCAATATTCAAATCCACATGTTATAAGGCAGATTGCGGTACCAGAAAAAATCACCCTACAGCAATTGTATAGGGTGATTTGTGTATGTGTGGATATGGATACACCTGGTTTTGATACCTTATTTTTTAAAGATGGAGTTCAATTAAAGAAAACACAACAAGTTGATGAAATTATGCTTAGTGAGTCTGTGCCTGATTCAGAAAAAATGTTGTCATGTATCGTTAAAAAAAATGATAAAGTATGCTGGGAGTGGCGTATTGAACTTGTTTCAAAAGAAAACAGACTTTCTGACGAAAAAACAGTCCAATATCCAATACTACTGCGTTTTCAGGGAACAAATATTGGGAATGGGAGAAAAGAAGTAGCAGAATTTAATCGCTATTCAAATAGCTGGTACAGCTTACAGGATTTGCAGGTTCAGAAACAGTCTGTTAATTTAAAGCTTAATTTACTTTTTAGTGAGTTTGGGGTATCGAAAGAAAATCATGCATCTGGTAAAAAAGGTATTGAACTTGATTCGTCCACACTTGTGCAGATGAAAAGTTGTTTGGACAGTTTAAAACAAATGAGGTAGATGAGCTAAAAGAAATTGAAAAAATTAGATATGAACCATCCGACCAAATATTCAAAAGGAAAAAAGAGCTGAACTAATCTTGCAGGATTATATAGAAAAACCGGATGTCATGTTACATATTTTTGAACAGATTAGTTTGACTGAATTTGATGCACTTTTAAAATTGTATGCTTCAGGTGGAACGGTTTCAAGAAGTATCGAAGAATATTTGGAATATGAAACGTTAGAGAAATACGGATTGGTTTCTATTGATGTAGATTATAGCGGTTCTATCACAGTTAATATGAGTATTGAACTTGCAATGGGAGCAGGCAAATTTATGAAAGAGCCAGAAAAAAGTTCGCTTCGAAATTTTCAGGTTGCACAGGCTGTAATTGCTGCATGCGTGAATCTATACGGATTTGCCAGTTATTGGCACTACAGTGCGTTAATTGATGCCAATTATAAAAAAATCATAGCGCAAGAGGCAAAAAAACAATATTGGGATATGTTTGCTGAACGGGCAAAAGAAGGACGATGGCGATATATGTGGTCAAGTGTCTCAAATGTATTTTTTAAACCTACAAGTGACCAGGATTGGATCATACAGCAGGTGAAAAAGAACTTTGAGGAGATTCCTTATTATATACCAGGTGGAGAGGAGATAAAATTACTGCAGTTTGATGGAATTGATTATTCTCTGCCTAGTTATAAGATGTTTTTTTCTGTGTTGGTCGATAACTGCAGGAGATTTGAAGATGAAAATAAATTAGTCACAGAGATGATGCTGCAATGTATTAATGGTGAGAGTCCAAGGAAGGTGGTATATAATCACAGACATTGTTTTATAAATGGAACAGCCAGTGTGAAAATTTTAGGAGATGCACTTGAAAAGCTAGAGGCAACGATCAGGCGTCCTGAGTATTATGGTCATACGAAGAATGAGTTTATGCATCTTGCAGGAGGAATAACAAAGTGAGTTATAATATAAAAAATGCACTTGCGGACTTCAAAAAAGAAGATTTGGCAGATGGAATGATCGATATATTGAAGGATAGCACAAGGACACTGGAGAAAACAAAGGAAAATGGATTTTTAAAGCTGAGCTTAAAAATGCAGAGAACAAGCATTTACAATGCAGTAGTTTGGCTTGATGAGAAAAATGGTGAGCTTGTAAAGACAGCTTGCAGGTGTGGTCATTTTCAAAAACAATATTTTTGCTGCGAGCATGTGGCAGCGGTGGTGATGCAGTATATTGTAGAGATATATGGTCAAGATGTGGTTAAGCAGTCTGAGATTTTTCCTTTAATGCTTCAGAAAACAAATGTAGAAGATCCATTTATTCCAGGAATTTTAAAAAGCACCGATGCAGAAATGATGGAAATTCTAAAGGAAAACTTCTTCAAAAAACGGGCATTGCCAGTTGAACAGACTGTAAAACGGCCGCTTTCAATGCAGGCAAAATGCTGCATTGGTGAATGCAAGAATGGTCTTTTATTGGAGCTTCGCGTTGGTGAGACGAGAACATATGTGATACGAGATCTGAATGAGTTCTTTATAAATGGACAGAGAAAGGAAAATTGAACTGGGAAAATATATGGAATTTATTCCAGATGAAAATCTGTTTGACGAAAACGGACGTAAAATTATTCGATTTTTCTTAGAGGAATATTTAACAGAACAGGCTTCAGGAAAGACAAATTATTCTTATTATGCTTCGGCTAGTCAGCAGGCAAGATCTGTTTCCATTTTTGGAAGCCGCATTGATTCCTTTATGGATACTATTGCTGCAAATGGCGTATATTTGCTTTCAGATGAAAAGAAAAATATTTTTTATGATGAGCAGTTCTATAGTCCTAAGATCAAAGTTGCAAAACTTACATATGGAGCGACTGTGAGGGCTGAGCGATATCATATTTTATGTGAGAGTCTTGAGTATAGCTATGTCTTGTCAGGTGATACCATATATCGTATGAAAAAACCAGATATGGCTGTACAGAAGATTCTTGAACTGTGCCAGAGTAAGAAAGAGCTTTTTATATCAGATAAGGATCTGCCGGCAGTCACAAGAGATGTGTTATCAAATCTTAAAGACGCGGCAGTAATCACCTATACTGGCATGGATCCTGATAAATATTTGCCTCCAAAGCCGACAATTGCTTTGTATCTCGATTCTCCGCAGGAAAATATGATTACATGTGATGTGGCAGCCATTTATGGTGAGAAAAAGTATCATGTTTATGGAAAGGAGCGTTACAGCCAAAAGCGAAACTTCACAGAGGAGCATAGATTAGCAGAGATAATCCAGATGTACTTTAATGCGTTCGATCAGGAAAAGAGTCTTCTAGTCTATTCTGGTGATGAGGGAGATATTTTCACATTTCTTTCTCAGGTGATTCCAAAGCTGCAAAAATATGGCGATATTTATGTGACAGATTCGATGAAGAAGCTTTCGCGTTGTTCCGTCAGCCAGTTTTCAGGTTGGAGTTTCAGTATCTAGCGGCCTTCTTGAGATGTTCGATGGCATCAAATAGTTTAACAAGGAAGAACTTGCTGAAATTTCTCATCATATGACAGAAAAAAGAAATACCATCGATTGAAAAATGGCACATTTATCACCTTTAATGAAGAACAAAAGCAGGTAATGTCTGCCATCTCAGACGTGATGAAAAATTATGCCGATAAAAAAATCCTGATACGATCAAGATGCCACTTTTTAGGGCACTTTATCTTGATGAACTGCTTGCAGAAAAAGAGTCAGTTGAACTTAAGAAAAATCGTGAATATCGAAAGCTAATTGGAAAGATGAGAAGCTATGAAAACGGTGATTATGAAGTACCGCAGTCACTTGAAGCAGTACTTCGAGAATATCAGCGAGACGGCTTTTACTGGATTAAGACATTAAAAGAAAATGGCTTTGGCGGTATTTTAGCTGATGATATGGGTCTTGGAAAGACGCTTCAGATATTGGCATTCTTTTATCAGAAAAGGAACAGGGAAAAGTGGGAGACGAGCTTCGCACATTAATAGTTGCTCCAGCCTCACTTGTTTATAACTGGAAAAAGGAAGTCGAGCGCTTCACACCGCAGCTGTCAGTCTGTGTGATGGCAGGAACTGCACATGAGCGAAAAGAGCTGATTCAAACAATACAAGCGATGCAGATGTGTGGATTACATCGTATGATTTGTTAAAACGCGATGTCGAACTGTATCAGGACATCATATTTGCAAATGAGATTATTGATGAGGCACAGTATATTAAGAATCAGACTACACACGCAGCAAAATCAGTGCGCCTTGTAAACAGCAGCTTTCGCATGGCACTCACAGGTACACCGATGGAAAACCGCCTAAGTGAGCTTTGGAGCATCTTTGACTATTTGATGCCTGGATTCTTGTATGGCTACACGCGTTTTAGAAGTGAAATAGAGATGCCAATTGTTTCTGACAAGGATGAAGATGCGATGACACGTCTTCGCGCTATGATTCATCCATTTATCCTTCGCCGACTGAAAAAGGATGTATTAAAGGAGCTTCCGGAAAAACAGGAGGAGATCGTCACAGTTGCACTTTCAGGTGAACAAAAAAAGCTTTATCAGGCACATTCACAGAGATTGAAAATGTTTCTTGAGGATCAAAACGATGAGGATTTTGCACAGAATAAGCTTCAGATTCTTGCTGAGCTGACAAAGCTTCGTCAACTTTGCTGCGGACCAGAGCTTCTTTTGGAAAATTATAAGGGTGAAAATGCAAAGCTTGAAACATGTATTGAACTTATTACACAGGCTATTGCCGGAGGTCATAAGATTCTACTATTCTCTCAATTTACGTCCATGCTGGATCTTATTGGCGAGGAATTAAAGAAAGCAAAAATAGATATTATCGCATTGATGGAAGCGTAAAAAAAGAGGCGCGCATGGAGATGGTGGAGCAATTCCAAAATCCAAAAAATCAAGTATCAGTGTTTTGCATTTCATTAAAAGCTGGAGGTACTGGACTAAATCTGACTGCAGCAGATATTGTAATTCATTATGATCATGGTGGAATAAGGCAGCTCAGAATCAGGCGACTGATCGTGCACATCGAATTGGACAAAAACATGCAATTAATGTCTATCAGCTGATAGCAGAGGAAACAATTGAGCAAAAAAATTTGTGAACTTCAGCAGGTAAAAGAAGATCTGGCTGAGGAGGTTCTTTCAGGCGAGGGTATCAGCAGCACTCAGTTTAATAAAGATGAAATTATGAATTTGTTAGAAAAATAAACCGTTTATTCGGATAAAAAGGATAGAAAAATACATTTTTTAGCAGTTGTGCTACATTGACAGGCCTACTTTTTGTATGAATTTACGTACATTGTGAAAAAGGCTTGCACAACATCACCTTTTTTGCTATGATAATAGTAAGTATGGAGTCGAAAGACCGGTCAGAATAGGGGGAGATCGATGGATATCCGATGCAAAAGGTGCCTGCTTCGAGAAATGGCAAATGAAGATATGTATCACAGGATACAGCGAACGATTGACGCGATTCCTCCTAAACTTCGGTGCTCAAAAGGGGAGTACGATGCACGTCTTGAATTATGCAAGGAGTGCGAAAAATTGATTGGTGGTATGTGCCGTGTGTGTGGCTGCTTTGTAGAAGTAAGAGCTGCCAAAAAAAGCGAACATTGTCCGGGAATACCGCGCCGTTGGGATGGGCTGCAACTTTAGGCTTAATATCGGCAAATTTTTGTCACAACTTGCTGCCTTGCAGCAGAAACGGAGGAAATTATAATAATGAAAGAAACAGTAATGCAGTTTGGTGAAGGTGGATTTTTACGCGGTTTTGTTGATTACTTCTTCAAGAAGCTGAATGATGCCGGGGTGTATGAAGGAAAGGTTGTTGTAATTCAGCCAATCGATAAGGGTATGGTAAATATGCTTAACGATCAGAATTGCGAATATAATCTGTACTTAAGAGGACTTCAGAACGGTAAGGAAGTTATCGAGCTACTCATGTTGATGTTATCTCAAGAGGTATCAATCCATATGAGGATTTTGATGCATATATGGCATTGGCTGAGAACCCAGATCTGCGTGTAATCGTATCTAACACAACTGAGGCTGGTATTGAGTATCTTGGAACTGAGAAGTTAGATGACAAGCCGGCTAAGTCATATCCTGCAAAGCTGACCCAGTTCTTATACAAGAGATTTCAGACAGGCTTAAAGGGATTTATTCTTCTTCCATGTGAGCTGATCGATCACAATGCAGACACCTTAAAGGAGTGTGTATTAAAGTATGCAGATCTGTGGGAGTTAGGAGATGAGTTTAAAAACTGGCTGCTGTCTGAAAACGATTTCTGCAACACCTTAGTAGACCGTATCGTTACTGGCTATCCAAGAGCAGAGGCTGCTGATATCTGCAAGGAATTAGGCTACACCGATAACCTGATTGATACTGCTGAGATCTTCCATCTGTGGGTAATTCAGGGTCATCACGAGGACGAGCTGCCATTCAACAAGGCTGGCTACAACATCGTATGGACTGATGACGTTGCACCATATAAGAAGAGAAAGGTTCGTATCTTAAACGGCGGACATACATCTATGGTACTTGGCGCTTACCTGTATGGCCTTGAGACAGTAGGCGAGTGCTTGAAGGATGAGACAGTAAGCAATTACTTAAAGCATTGTATCTTCGAGGAGATCGTTCCGACTCTTGGAAACACTCAGACAGATATCGATTTCGGAAAGGCTGTTTTAGAGCGTTTTCGCAAATCCGTTCATCCGTCACATGTTACTGTCTATCGCACTGAATTCTGTAAGTAAGTTCCAGGTTCGTGTACTTCCGACCATTCTTGAGCATAAAGAGAAGTTTGGAAATTATCCGGAAGGCCTTGTAATGTCTATGGCAGCATTGATCGCATTTTATCGTACCGACAAGGCAAACGATGGTGCAGAGATCATGGAGTTTATGAAGACTGCAAGCGTAGAGGATATCATGAAGAGAGAGGACTACTGGCATGCAGATCTGACCGAGATGATTCCGATGGTACAGAAGTACTACGACGTAATCGAGAAGGATGGCATGAAGGCAGCTTACGATTTAGTATTAAATAAATAATCACAAAGCAGCCGGACCAATTTATGGTTCGGCTGTATGCCGTAAAGCGGTGCAAAACGGCAGAATGCGAACAGAAAGGCATATAGAATTTATGAAAACTTACATTCAGATTAATCCACAGGATAATGTCTGTGTTGCACTGGCTCCTATTTCAGCTGGTACACAGATAAACGCAGGCACGACCGTGACCACACTAGAGGATATTCCGCAGGGCCATAAGATTGCACTTGCTGATATCAAAGAAGGTGAAAAGGTCATCAAGTATGGTTTCCCGATTGGTGTGGCAAAGCAGGACATCAAGGCAGGTTCCTGGGTGCATGTTCACAATGTAAAGACAGGTCTTGGCGATGTGCTTGATTATGAGTATAATCCGTCAGGAAGTGAGTTAGAGCCGACAGAGCACGCACATTTTATGGGATATCGTCGTGAGGATGGACGTGTTGGCGTAAGAAATGAGATCTGGATTATTCCGACAGTTGGCTGTGTAAACTCCATTGCATCTGCACTGGAGAAGCAGGCAAAGAGTCTGGCAGTTGGAACAGTAGAGGACATAGTTGCATTCCCACATCCTTATGGCTGCTCTCAAATGGGCGGCGATCAGGAGAACACTAGAAAGGCACTTGCAGATTTAATTCATCATCCAACGCCGGCGGTGTGCTTGTACTTGGTCTTGGCTGTGAGAACAGCAATATTCCAGTTATGATGGATTACATTGGTGAGTACGATAAGAATCGTGTGAAGTTTTTACAGTGTCAGGATGTTGAGGATGAGCAGGCAGCAGCAATGGAGCTGTTAAAGGAGTTAGCAGATTATGCAGGCACCTTCAAACGTGAGCCAATTGATGCTTCCGAGTTGATTATTGGTATGAAGTGCGGTGGCTCCGATGGTCTTTCAGGTATAACTGCAAACCCGACTGTCGGCGCATTTTCAGATCTTTTGATCTCAAAGGGCGGCACCACGATTCTGACAGAGGTTCCGGAAATGTTCGGAGCAGAGACACTTCTTATGAACCGCTGTGCAAATGAGGAGCTGTTTAATAAGACAGTTGATCTGATCAACAACTTTAAGAACTACTTCACAAGCCACAACCAGACCATCTATGAGAATCCGTCTCCTGGAAATAAGAAGGGCGGAATCTCCACACTTGAGGATAAGTCTTTAGGCTGTACACAAAAGTCTGGAAGCGCACTTGTAAAGGTGTATTAGAGTATACAGAGCCAGTTCACACAAAGGGACTTAATTTATTAAGTGCACCGGGCAATGACCTTGTTGCGGCAACTGCACTGGCACTTTCAGGTGCTCATATCGTTTTATTCACAACAGGAAGAGGAACTCCATTTGCATCACCAGTTCCGACAGTAAAGATTTCCAGTAACTCCAAGCTTGCAGGTCATAAGGATAACTGGATCGACTTTAATGCAGGACGTCTTGTAGAGGATATGCCAATGGAAATGCTTTCTAAGGAGCTGTTTGAGTATGTGCTCGCAGTTGCTTCTGGAAAGAAGGTTAAGGCTGAGGAAGCCGGCTTCCACGATATGGCAATCTTCAAGCAGGGTGTAACGCTGTAATACAATATTGAATGATGCAGGTGCGGTAAGCGCCTGTTTATCAGATAGAAAATTTAAGTTCATATAAAAAATATTCACTCATCTAAGAAAGGATAGGATATTATTATGAAAACATTTATGGGAAAAAATTTCCTTCTGACAACTGACACAGCAAAAGAGCTGTTCCATGATTACGCAGAAAATATGCCGATCATTGACTATCACTGCCATATCAACCCGAAGGAAATCTATGAGGACCGCAAGTTTGAGAACATCACTCAGGTATGGCTTGGCGGCGATCACTACAAGTGGCGTCAGATGCGTTCTAACGGTATCGACGAGAAGTACATCACAGGAGATGCAACTGACAGAGAGAAGTTCCAAAAGTGGGCAGAGACTCTTGAGAAGGCAATCGGCAATCCACTGTATCACTGGAGTCACTTAGAGCTGCAGAGATATTTCGATTATCACGGTGTATTAAATGGTGATACTGCAGAAGAAGTATGGAATATCTGCAACGCAAAGCTTGCTGAGGATTCTATGACTGTTAGAAATATCATCCGTAAGTCTAATGTAAAGGTAATCTGCACCACTGATGATCCGATTGACAGCCTTGAGTGGCATAAGAAGATCGCTGCAGATGAGACTGTAGATTTCAAGGTATATCCGGCATGGAGACAGATAAGGCAATGAACATTGAGAAGCCAGATTTCTTAGAGTATGTCCAGAAGTTAGCTTGTGTATCTGGAATTAAGGTAGACAGCGTAAAGAGCTTGTTAGCAGCAATCGACAACCGTATGGAATTTTTTGATTCCATGAAGTGCTGCGTATCTGATCATGGTTTAAACTATGTTGTATATCAGCCGGCAAGTGAAGAAGCAGTTGAGGCAATCTTCCAGAAGAAGGTTCGCGGTGAAAAGCTGACTCAGCTTGAAGTTGACCAGTATAAGACAGCATTTATGATTCATGTCGGAAGAGAGTATCATCGCCGTGGATGGGTAATGCAGATGCATTATGGCTGCAAGCGCGACAACAATACCTTCCGCTATAACCAGTTAGGACCAGATACAGGATACGATTCCATCAATAATGATGCAACAGCAGCTCAGTTAGCTGATTTCTTAAATGCACTCAGCACTACAAACGAGCTTCCAAAGACAATTCTGTATTCCTTAAATCCAGCTGACAACGAGATCATCGGCACCATCATGGGCTGCTTCCAGGACAGCGAGGCAGTAGGCAAGATCCAGCACGGTTCTGCATGGTGGTTCAATGATAATAAGTCAGGTATGATCAACCAGATGGTAAGCCTTGGAAACCTTGGTCTGCTTGGAAACTTTGTTGGTATGCTGACTGACTCCAGAAGCTTCTTATCCTACACAAGACACGAGTATTTCCGCCGTATCCTGTGTGAGTTAGTAGGAGGCTGGGTAGAGAACGGCGAGTATCCATACGATAAGAAGGCATTAAAGAACATTATCGAGGGTATCAGCTACAACAATGCAAAGGCATATTTTAACTTCAAGGATTGATTTTGAAGTCAATAGTTACCTGAGTTTTTTGTAAAATACGATGTCAGGGTCAGCTAGTTGTGATCCTGACATTAGTTTAATTAATTAAGTATGGAGGTGCATAGTATCCTTTATGGATAGTCACAGTATGACCCTGGTGGTCGCTTTAATATTATTAATGATGGGTTCTGCCTTTTTCTCTGCAACAGAGACAGCCTTTTCCTCGCTGAATAAGCCGAGATTAAAAAATATGGCAGCAGAAGGCAATAAAAAAGCAAAGCTTGCATACAAGCTTGCAGAGAATTATGATGAATTGATTTCAAGTACACTTGTAGGAAATAACGTTGTAAATATTGCAGCAACAACAATTGGAACACTTCTCTTTGTAGGATGGCTCGGATCAATGAGCTACTGTATCAACTATCTTATGACAGTGATTACTTTAGTTTTTGGTGAAATCACGCCAAAGAGTCTGGCAAAGGAATGTCCAGAAAAATTTGCAATAACTGTTGCTCCAATTATCAATATTCTAATTACTGTTTTAAAGCCGGTGAATTTCCTTCTGATCAAGTTAAAGAGCAGTGTAGGAAAGCTTTTAAAGGTAAGCGGAACAACGAATGGAATCACCGAGAATGAGCTTCTTACAATAGTAGATGAGGCTGAGCAGGTCGGTGGACTTGACAGTAATGAGAGTGAGCTGATTCACAACGTAATCGAGTTCAATGATCTTCAGGCAGGCGACATCATTACACCGCGTGTTGATGTTACAGCAGTTGATATCACAACGCCAAACGAAGAAATTGCGGATGTGTTCAAGACATCTGGTTATTCCCGAATCCCTGTATACAAAGATACGATTGATGATATTATCGGTATCCTGTACGAGAAAGATTTCCATAACTATGTGGCAGGAACTACAAAGTCAATCGAGACGATCATGAAGCCGGCTGAGTTCATTCCGCCAACAGTCAAGATCTCCGAGCTTTTAAAGAAGTTCCAGCAGACAAAGCTTCATATCGCTGTTGTTGTGGATGAGTTTGGCGGTACAGAGGGTATTGTTACCATGGAAAATATCTTAGAGGAGCTTGTAGGTGATATCTGGGATGAGCATGATGAGGTAGAGGCTGGCATCAAAAAGTTAGATGATGGAAGCTTCATCGTTCCAGAGGACATGGATTTAGACGACTTCTTTGAGCAGTTTTCCATCAACACCGAGACAGAGGCTTCTACTATCAACGGATGGATTACCGAGCAGATTGGAAAGATTCCGGAAGTAGGCGATGCGTTTGATTTTGAAAATCCTGTTTCAGAGGAAGAAGATTCCGAAAAGGACAAAGAAAATCAAAGCAACAAGCCGCAGAAGCTTCATATTGAAGTGACACAAACCGAGGGACAGAAAGCAGAAGAAATTCATGTGACGTTCCTCCATGAGAAAGACGAAGACAGTACAGAACAAGAAAAGAAATAAATGCATTGGCAGCTTATCTAAAAAGGTAGGCTGCCTTTTTTGCTTGACAATACTTCGGGATACCGATATACTATAGATAACAAAGACGAAAGGGGAACAGAACCTATGATTATTGATGATCTTCTTCGTGATGCAAAAATGAGTCAATATAAGTTAAGTAAGGAAAGCGGAGTCGCACAGGCAACAATATCTGATATCTGTAGCCGAAAGACGACAATGAAAAAATGTGCTGCTGGAACCCTATACAGAATTGCAAAAACATTAAATGTCACGGTGGATTTGTTGTTAGAAGCAGATGAGCAAGCAAAGGAAAATGATAAAAATCAAGAATATCGCAGTTCATTTGAAACATTCAAGAGCAACACATGCCATCATGTAAAAGATATGGGAGATATTGATTTTATCATTGATACACTTGAAAAGAATACAATTCGAAATTTATATGAAAAAGCATGGTATCCAGAATCACTATATTTACTGGGAATGGTTGATTATCTCTCTAAAATCAATGATTTGCCAATATGTACGAATTACAATGATATTCGAAAACATAAGCTTGCGACAATTTTATATCCCTCAAGTGTGCTAATTCAGGCTGCAGTCATGCATAGTGATGAGGTTAAAATTGAGGCTATAAAGAATGCAATTCCAGAGTTTATGAGATTTAATATTGTAGAAAGTGAGGTGAGAAATCTTGCCTGAAGTTTTTTTTACAAAGGAAAACTTGGATAGCTATTTAAAAGAACTAGCAAAAGAATTTCGTAAGATAAATGGCAACAAAATGCCAGCTGAGATTATTTTGATCGGTGGGGCATCAGTACTAATTAAATTCAGTACTCTAAATATTATAAGACATTTTCAAATGTTTTAAGAATACGAACGGTTTCAGCTGAATATTTGGTTGTCATGAAACTGATGGCTGGAAGACAGTATAAGAACGATTTGTCAGATGTTGTTGGAATTTTGTTGGAACAAGAAAAATCACAACAACAGAATTTGCCTTGAAGATATAAAAAAGCAGCAGAAAAACTTTATGGCGGATATGATAAGTTATCTGAAGAATCTCGAACTTTTATTGAGACAGTATATCAAAATCCTGATTTGACACAACTGTATGCAAAAGTTAGAGAAGATGAAAAGACGAACAAAGATATCCTAATAGAATTCGAGGATAACTATCCAGATGTTCTCAATGGAGATAATCTTACTGATATACTAAAAGCAGCAAGGGCAAAGAAAAAAGGTTGATGATATTTTAATATATGATGAGAAAAGCTGATGTGCATCAAAAGAGATTAGGCAGGCAAATTTTTTTGGTTTAAACCCTGCAAAAAAGTAGATTTTGCATGAATCCTGTGGTAAAATAGTCATATGATGGTGGCGATTTGAACAAAAACCACACGATATTTTAAAGGAGGATGTGCGAATGACTCAAAAAGAACAGAAAAATCAAATCAAAAATCTGTTGGCATGTGCAGAGCGTTTGTTATGCTGTATGACAGAAGTACAGCAGGATATGGACGAAGCAGCAAAGTCAATTAAACAGCAAAAATTACTTTCAGATGAAATCGCGTCAAAACTTGAGAATAAATTAAAAGAATTGCGGGAAGAGACAAAAAATTATACAAATATTTGTGGCGAGACAGGGATAAAAAATCTTATGGAAGCTTCTATGTCAGAGGCAAAGCATGTTTTAACAGAACAGCTGCAGTTGATTGAGAAAGAGGAGAGAAGGCTTGCGTATAAGCGTTTTAAGTCCCTGCAGTCGCTAGATCCAGATACAAACGAGCATATTTCGTCATATAAGAATGAGCTTAAGGAATTATTGGATGCATATGAAAAAGCACCGTCAGATGAAAAGATAGAGAAAAAATTAGATGCTTACAGTACATTCATGCAGGCACTTGATGAGACAGACAGCGCCAAAGTTATAGCATATATTCTGGAACTGTCGTCTGTATTTGATAATCAGCTGCTTGGAAAGGCATTTGTGGCAAGAACGATTAAAGAAGCATCAAATGAAAGCGATCAGACTGACATTGTAGTGGAAGAAAGTAACGATAAGCCTGCGAAAGATAACGAAGCAGTTGAAGATGCGCAGCTTCTATCAGAGATTGCAGCAGCAAAGCAGCTTCCATTTATTCGTGATGAGGATGTGGCTTGCTATACACTTGAGATTGAAAAAGGAAAAGAAGAGAAAAAAGTTGGAACAAAGAGCTTTTTAAACGAAATTCGTGCAAAGTTTGCAACGGAAAATGGATTGGTTTTAACATGTCTTGATACGTTTGGTGTGCTTTCCATTCAGTTTCTGGCACTCGCAACGAAGAAATCCATGATCACACTTGAAATGTCATTTCGCTACTTATTTGAAAAAGGATATATCAGAATTTATAAAATTCCTGGATTGGATTCTTTTTATTCCCTTTCAGCAAAGGCATGGAAAGTAATGCAGTCAAGAGAAGCACGCAATTATTTAAAAATAAAAGGTATTGTTTATGATAATCAGGCAAAAAATGAAATGAATCTTGATGTGGATGAGGAATCTGTCAATGCAGCGTTTGCAAGGATTGCTTATCTGCGTTTGCTGAATACATTTTATGAGATTATTCAGCCAAATACCTCAATGAAGGAAGCAGTTTTTGATGAGTGTTTTGTGGTTGTATTAAAGGATACATCTTCCATAATTATGATTGGTATTTTTTGGAGCTTAAAGGGAAGTAAGGATGAAGAGATTCTTCTTGAAAATATTCGAGAGAGCGTAAATTATGGCACTGATTACGTTATTGTTGCCGGACTAAACAGGGATTATGCAGTTTGCAATGCCGATTATGTAGTAAAAGAAATGACATTTGATCCAAAGTGTGTAATCTGCTACGATTTGCTAAAAAACGAATATTTTGAGTATGTGTCAAATGATCCGTTTTCTCCAAAGAAGCTGTTAGAAAAGAAGGAAAATCAATCAGTAAAATTAGAGAGTAAAGTAGAAAGCAAAGCAGAGAATAAATCAGAAAACAAAGCAGAGAGTAAATCAGAGGATCAATTGGAAAGTAAGCCAGAAAGCCAGTCAGAAGATCAGTTAGAGTGTCAGCCAGAAAATCAATTTGAAGATCAATTACCAGATCAGTCAGCAGACTCTTCAAAAGATGAAATACAAAATGCCTGCATGATGATTGTGGAAGAAAAAACTTACTGTGCTACAGCTTATCTCGATGCTGTAAAGGATACAAATGAACAATATAAAATGCTGTATGAGCAGTTAGCTTATGCAGTCAATGATCCTAAAATGAGATGCTCCTATGATTCTCATAAAATCTTTGCAATGTATCCGCAGAATGAGGATATATTGACAAATTATCTTATGCTGTCTACCTGCCTTCGCAATTTCTTTATGAATCATATTGAATATGATTATGAAATGAAGGCATTATATGAGAACATGAAGAGTATTCCTATGACACAGGCTTATCCTGAGCTGATGAGCGCAGCATATCGCATGGTGCAGTTTAAGGGAAAATTCCATAAGGGAATTGATTGCTACGCCGATTATCGTCTAAGGGATCAGATGAAAATTGAACGCCGGCTAGAAAATCTGGCAGTGCGTGCAAAGGGATATTATGAGTCGTATGTGCTTGGTCAGCCTAAAAACCATAAAAATGTAAAGCGCTTTGTTGATACATGGAAATTAGTTTTTGCTGAGGATGGTGAGATGGCATCGTATCTTCAGGCAATCATGAATGGTGAATACGAGTATGCGAGTCTGTTTCGTGTAAATTTGCTTATTAATTTTATTAGTGATGGCTGTACAGCCGAATATTCAAATCTTAACCGTGAAAAGTTAGGAAACTATATTAATGACTGTTGGGATAAATCAAAGACGAATGGAGGAACCAAATTTAAGACTAGCAATCTTATGAGCGACCTTAGAAATAACCTGACAAATGCTATGGAAAAGGTTATTGAGATTACATGTGAGTGGATTGATCTGGCATCTGGACGCAGCCATTCTGAAAATGATGCAGGTGAAAAGCGCTACCGTGAGATAAAAAGTGATCTTAGGCAGAATTAAAAGCTGCTGAAAAAATCGTTCAAAAGAAGGAAACAGCAGAAGATATTTATGTGCAGGCAGGAAAAGCTGTGCTAGCGCAGACAATAAAAGAGCTTCTGGCAAGATTGGACGGCCGTTACAAGGAAGAGTCTCATAAATATTTTTACATAGATTTCTTGAGAGGAAGCGAGGTACTTTTAGACGAGGAATATTTCCCAGACAAGCGGGGAAATTTTGCTGATTTTGAGAAATTGTCACTTCCGGCTCGTATTTTGCGTCATTCTAAGCTTGAGCTGTTAAGTTTTGAGGAAAAGCTTGAGCATATTTTCAAGGAATATGGAGACGACTACGGAGCAGCAGAACAGATTTTAGATTATATGCAAAAAAATAGAAATGCAACAGAAGAATACAATATTCAGGCATCTAAGGAGCAGGCTGGAAAGGATGCACAAATCCGTCTTAATAACTTTATTGAAAATTTGGAGTTGGCGCAAAGCTATGGACAGATTGAAGAGACAAAGGAAAATAAGAAAGAAAAAATTCAGAAGATCGCAAATGAGTGGTTTGCTTATGCTGATGAGACGAAAAATTATGGTTTCTTCAAACGAATCCTGGAGGAGTACGAGAAAAAACTTCACGAGGACGCAAAGGTGCGCGGAGAGGCACTTCTTCGCGAGGTTGAAGGAATCGAGAATAACGACACATTAGATGAGTGCCGCAAAAAGCGTATTGCCGCAATAAAAAGCATGATCGAATGTCAAAACTATACAGTGGCAGAGGATCTTTTGTCAAAGATTAATAGTGAAGAGACAGATGAGGAGCGGGAAATTCGAGGCACTGATTATCTGGCAAAGTTTATTGAAGAGTATGACTATAATTATAAGGCAGTTGCTAACAGCAGCAAGAGTCTTAGTGATCTGGCAGTTGTGCGTATTCATAACAAGGATGAAAAGTGGGCAAAACGTCTTATTGACAACTGGATGAATAACGGACAGGCTTTGGGACAGTATAAGCTGACAGCTCTTCTTGAGGCGCTTGGCTTTTTAGACGCACAGGTAAAGGAGCAGGCAAAGCTTGGAAGAATTGAAAACTATATGGTTACGATTCCTGCTGTAGTAGGAAGAAAAGCAAACTATAAGCATCCGATTGCGGCATTTGGATCAAAGGCGCAGACAGAGGCTTTCGCGTTGCATGCCTGTTTGGAAAGTATGATGCAGACCGTCTGATTGAAGAATTAAAAAATATGGGAAACAGCAAAAATACACTAGTTCTTCTTGATTATGCGCTGTCACTTCCAGACAGAAGATTATTTGCAAAAAAAATAAAGGCGAGCTTTAGTGATAAGGTCTTTGCAGTCATTGACCGCGTATTATTAATGTTCTTAGTAAACAATTATAGTGTGCAGTTTATCAATCAGATATTGATGTCTGTTATGATGCCATTTTCATATTGTCAGCCGTATGTGTGGGATTCTTCAAAGGTAATGCCTCCGGAGATATTTATCGGAAGACAGGAAGAGCTTGAAAAAATCGAATCACCTTCCGGTGTCAATATTGTTTATGGCGGACGTCAGCTTGGAAAGTCGGCACTTTTAAAAAAGGCAAAAATGGATATTGATTTTGATGAAAATAATAACCGTGCAGTTTACATTGAAATCAAGAGCATGGATTATGAACGAGCAGCTAAAAAGATTTGCTGTGAGCTGTATGATGCTGGTGTTCTAAAAGAAGAAATTGATACGACAGACTGGGATGTACTAGCAAGGGCAATCAAAAAAAAGGCTGCTTGACGATAAAGAGGAACGTATTCCATATCTGCTGCTTTTATTAGATGAGGCAGACACATTTATCGAGAGCTGTACAGAAGTAAATTTCAAACCGTTTGATGCTCTAAAAGAGATTCAAAATATTGGAATGGACCGCTTTAAGTTTGTTATTGCAGGTCTTCATAATATTGTGCGCTTTAAGCGCGATGCAGCATTGTCCAATAATAGTGTGATTACGCATTTAAGCTCAATTACGATCAGACCATTTCACACAAAGGATGCAAGACAGCTTCTCGAGGAGCCGCTTTATTGTCTGGGATTTCGTTTTCCAAAAGAGCGTCAGGCGCTGATATCACTTATTTTAGCAAGCACCAATTATTTTCCAGGACTGATTCAGCTTTATTGTGCGAATTTAATTGAAGCAATGAAAAAGGACGATTATGCCGGATATGATGAAGGTAATACACCAGCCTATGAGGTTACACAAAAAGCATATTAAAAAGGTGCTCTCAGATCCGTCCTTTATGAATCAGATTCGTGAAAAGTTTGAGATAACGCTTAAGCTTGATGAAGATAACATGTACTATATCATTGCACTTTTGATGGCGTATCTGTATCACCAAAATGCAAACTCAGCAGCTGACAGCGAGGGCTTTTCAGCAGAGGATATCAAAGAGGCGGCAATTGGCGTAGGCATCAATCAGGTTGCCGTTCAGAAAACACAAATCATTAATGGACTGATGCAGGAGCTTCTTGAGCTTAATATTTTGCGTCATACAGTAAACGAAAAGTATCTGTTTTCACGATACAGCTTCTTCCAGATGATGGGAACATCAGATGAAATTGACAGCCGTTTGCTTGAATACATGGAGAATCAATAACGGGGTGAAACAATGGATAGACTATGGTGGGAAAATATAACAAATACATCACATTTCATTGATCAGATTGTGGAAGCCGTTCAGTCAGGCAGTCATCTGTTTTTACAGCTTCCGCAGTTTGTCCCGTGGTATGAGACAATGAGCGATCTGGTCATATCGAAAATTGAACGGCAAAACTCAGACCGTTCTCTGAAAATTATTATGGATAGCGGCAAAGATCCGGGGGAATATCTGTTTTATCAATATTGCCGTCAGGAGAAAAGGGCGCAGTATAGGCCAGGAATAGGATATGCGCAGTTTCTTGCAAAAAGCGAAGAATTAATAATGAACCATTATATCCTCTGGGTAACGCAGGCAGATGCAGCGCAGGCGAAGAAGTGGTATACTTTTTTGGAAGGCTACAGCAAGGCGCTTGGCAAAGGGAAAAAAGGCTGTATATTTTTGATTGAAACAAGAGAAGATGTATCAATTCGTGAACGCGGAAGCATCAAAAGACTTGTTTATGAAAAAGAGATAGCACATTATGACACATATCTTTTTGCGATGCTTGCGGCATCCACGCAAAAGCAGACAGAAGGTTTTCGCCAGTATCTGGCAGAAGCTGTCTCATCAGTTGTGCCAGATGATGCAGAGCTTGCCTGCGCATGTATCAAGAGAGGGCGTATATTTTTAGAGGATCCTGTAAAGACAATTGCGTCAAATAAAAAAAGAAACATTTAGAAGCGATGGAACGGCCTTTTGGCCTGACATAAGCGAAAAGCAGATTGCGGAACGGATGTGGGAAGCGCAGATTAAGGTAGTATTTCCTATTATAGAAAAGCAGCGAAGCATTATCGTAGAGCGCTACAGAAAAGGAATTGAAGCACTTCTTCCAATCACTGGTGCATACGGCGAAATGTTTTATGATGCGAGGATGTGGAAATTGGCGTCTTGTCTCATCTGGTATCACTAGGGAGACTAGCTGTCGCTTTCGAAGATGGGAAAATGATTGCAAAGCTTAGAAATGCAAGAAATACACTGGCACATATTAAGCCTATGGCACAGGCAGAAATTGATGAAATTTTGTAAATAAAAAAGCAGCGACCAGATTGATCGCTGCTTTTTTGTGTTATAAGATGATGTTGGGGTCAAAAGGTATTTTGCCCCCAACTGATATCCACGAATTGCTCCGTTGCTATGCAACTTTCGCAATTCTAAAAACATTCGGATTCGC
>ENA-OQAZ01000015-OQAZ01000015.1-human-gut-metagenome-genome-assembly--contig:-NODE-15-length-67231-cov-4.973519_pt1 | contig 67231 bp, 55 predicted proteins | sample MGYA00242737_ERZ504531 | MGnify/ENA primary metagenome ERZ504531 (study PRJEB26092, sample SAMD00036244) | human gut metagenome | host: Homo sapiens | study: EMG produced TPA metagenomics assembly of... | reverse complement strand
TTTTATGGAGTCTTTGATCCGAATGATATGCGTCGTGATGTGAGCATTACTATGACCGGCAGTAATGGTAAAGGGTTGAGAAGTTAATTCCTTTTGTCCCCAACTCAAAAGCTGAAGGCGGTGGCTTGACATTGAATAAATGGATGAGAATCGTCAGGCTAATCCATGGGTGGCAGCACAACGTAAATCAGGTATCAATGGTCCGTATATGCGTATGTCTGAAGTTTATTTGGGCTATGCGGAAGTATGTGCGGCATTAGGTGATGTAGTTACAGGTAAACAATATTTAAAAACGGTTCGTGAACGTTCGTTCCCGCAAGGTTTGGCTAACACAGATGCTTTTATTGCATCTTTTGGTAATGACTTAGTTCGTGCGATTATTGAAGAACGGGGGTTTGAATATGCAGGTGAAGGTGATCGTCGTTGGACATTGATTCGTTCTGGTTATCTTCCGGAAGATATAAAAAGAATCAAAGATATGACTAAAGCTATGATGGATGGTTTGGCAACTAAAGGTTATTATGAGTTTGAAAATGGTAATATCATTTCTGCTTATATATGGACAAAATTAGTTGATGCAAAAACTATATATGGTCATCGTTTGACAGCACAGTGTCCGACAGACAAGGTCAATGATCCGGTGCTTTATCCGGGATGGCGCGGACAAAAGGATAATTGGGAAGAAATGGGATTGAATTATGGAAGTTCGACTCCAGCTACCAATTTAGCAATAAAAGGGTTGTTTGAAATAGTGTCTGAAGAAGAGGCGGCATCTCTTGAAAGCCAAGGATATACCAAAGTTAATTGGGGTATTGATTTGGTTGATAATAGAGATGAATATGATAAGTATCTGTTTTGGGATTATGATTACGTTTCGGCTCCTATCTATTTGTGGCCGTTTACTCCTAATGTAATGGCAGCCGGTGGCTTTACGAATGGTTATGGCTTTAAACAGGAATAATAATTCATTCGTTAAACGAAAATAAATGTATGGGGAGAGGGCGTATTGTGAATGCTCTCTCCTTTTTTGTGTTTCTTAAGAATGTATTTCTAAACAGGCATTCCTGTTATTATCGCATTGACAATTTGAACTTAAGGTTTGCTTTCTTAAAGCTTGTAATTTCTGCTACCATAGCTGTCACCATTTTACCGAATCACCTATGGATAGGTAGATGTAGAGGGCAGCAGTTTGTTGTAGGAAGTTACAATAAGAAAGGTAGAAATCTTTTTTGTGATAGGTTTGTTCGCCTGTTGCAAAATTGTGCACATAAAAGACCAATTTTTACTTTGTTCTTCTTTGATAGCCTGTTACTTTTGTATCAAGACATAATTTTAATCAGATACGAAATGAAATTAAAGGTTTTAGTAAGTACAATAGTTAGCATCATGATATGGCCGGCAAGTATTGTGGCACAAGGTGAATTGATTCCAATGATAGAAATACCCGCAGGAAATTTCTATATGGGAACTTTGGGTGAAGATGAGAATTATGATGAAGCACCTATGCATAAGGTGTACATATCCAAACCGTTTAAAATGGGACTGACCGAAGTGACTAATGCGCAATATGAATTGTTCTGCCCTGAACATAAGTCGCTGCGTGGTAAAAATGGTTTCTCAAGTGAAGATGACGAAGCGGTGGTGTTCGTAACTTATCAAGATGCCGTTGCCTTTTGTGACTGGTTGACCCGGAAAGAAGGAAAAACTTATCGTCTGCCTACCGAAGCTGAATGGGAATATGCATGTAAGGCAGGCCGTTACTGGAATTTCTATATGGATGACAAGCTTCCTGCCGCTTGGCAAAAGAATCAAGTGATAGCGGCTACTCCCAAACCCTTGTCTTTGAAAGTGGCACAAACTCCTCCTAACGAATGGGGGCTATATGATATGTGCGGAAATGTGGAGGAATGGTGTTTGGACTGGTATGGGCCCTATATAGACAAGGAACAGACTGATCCTGTCGGCTATTCGGACGGTATAGCACGTGTGACCAGAGGAGGCAGTCATAATACACCGGTGAAATATCTCCGTTCGGCAAACCGTATGGCTATGTTGCCGGAGGATAAACATACAATGACGGGCTTTCGGGTGGTACAGGCAGAGTATCCGCAAACTGCTCCGCTTTCTCAGCCAAAAGATGAGTATGTTGTGTCTCAGATAAAATGGGATTGGGACTCTCAATGTGTCACGGAACCTGTCTTCGCTGCTCCTTTGGTTTATGTGCATGAACCGGATGTGCATAGTGGAACGCCTTTTTTCAAGCATAATCATCAGCCGGCATTGACTTGGTGTGATAATGGAGACTTGTTAGCAGTGTGGTTTTCTACCAATGAAGAAAAAGGCCGTGAGATGGTGGTGCTCTCTTCGCGCTTGCGTGCCGGAAGCTGTGAATGGGAAAAGCCCCGTATGTTTTATCAGATAGCTGATCGTAACTTGACCGGAACTGCATTGTTGAACGACCGTCAAGGGACTCTTTATCATATCAATGGAGTGGAAGCGGCCGGACATTGGCAGAATTTGATGATGACTTTGCGTACAAGTACAGATAATGGACAAACTTGGAGTAAACCTCGTATGATTGCTCCCGAGCATACGAAACGCCATCAAGTGATAGCCGGAACCTCTATTACAAAGGAAGGCTGGTTTGTTCAGGCTTGTGATGCCGGACCCGGTGGAAGAGACGGGGCTGCTGTTCATATCAGTAAGGATAAGGGAAAAACTTGGACGGACCCATGGGATGGAGCGCCCTTGCCTGATTTTAAAGAAGGGAGAACAGGTACCACTATCGCTGGAATCCATGCCGGAGTGGTGCAATTGAAGGATGGCAGATTGATGGCATTGGGACGTAACAATAGCATTCGTGATAAAGAAGGACGTTTACGTATGCCCATGAGTGTATCTGATGATATGGGCAAGACTTGGCATTATTCCGCTTCGGAATTTCCACCCATTGATGGAGGACAACGGCTGGTATTGATGCGTTTGAATGAAGGTCCTATTTTACTGATATCTTTTACTGAACATCCTTATCGTACTCCGAAAGAGGAGCGTGGAATGATGTTTACTAATCAATCAGGAAAGCCTTTTAAAGGATATGGCATGTATGCTGCTTTGTCATACGATGAAGGTAAGACCTGGCCTGTAAAACGCTTGTTGACTGATGGCATTTATCGTTTTCTTAATGGTGGGGCTTGGACCCAGTTTTTTGAAATGGATGAGAATCACGCTGAGCCTCGTGGCTACCTGGCCGGAACACAAACACCTGATAATATGATTCATTTGATAACAAGCCGCTTCTATTATAAATTTAATTTAGCTTGGTTGAAAGGAAACGAAAGTGCTATATCTCCTCATTCTTTGTCTGACTAAAGGGTGTAGAACACATATGTCCAATACTTTATATCGTTTTTTTTTCGTTTTTAGGTTGTGTTGTTTATTATAAATGAAAGTAAACGAAATAAAATAAAGAAAAAAAAGTACAAAATTACTTTTGTTTTCCGAAAATATTTCTACTTTTGCAATGTGTGATTTAAGATACTATGATTATGGAGCACGCTTAAAGAGAACACAAAAAGAATTATTAAATCTAAAATGATTATTTGTTAACCCAGGAAAGTATGGAAAATGTTCAGAAAACAAGGCGTTTGTTTGCAAGCGCATACGGTTGTAAAGCCAGCCGTTCTTTTCTTATTTGGGGCTTGTCGGCCGCAATGTTCATAAGTGTTATACCGATGATGGCTGAGGTTTCTTCCGATGTTAGGAACTTTGGCACTCAACTTGTTACTCAGGTGAAAAGTGTCACCGGAACCATTATTGATGAAACAGGTGAGCCTATGATTGGAGTATCAGTCTTGGTTCAAGGAACTACTACAGGGACGGTTACGGATTTGGATGGGAAGTTTGTATTGGAGGTTCCCGCAAATGCTACATTGGTTATTTCGTATATCGGATATAAGACTCAGAACATAAAAGTAGGTAGTCAGCATGCGTTTGCTATTAAAATGGAGAGTGATAATGAGGTGCTTGACGAGGTAGTTGTAGTGGGATATGGTGTGGTAAAGAAGCGTGACCTTACAGGATCGGTCTCATCTGTAAAAGCTGGAGATATTCAGAAAACAGCTTCTAGTAATGCCATGCAGCTATGCAGGCCAAAGTGCCAGGCTTGGATATTCAGCAGAGCAGTGGTCAGGCCGGTTCAGGTATCAATATCAATTTACGTGGTAATCGTTCTATCAACGCAGATAATTCTCCGCTTATTTTAGTCGATGGTGTGGAATATGGTTCGACTATTGATATAAACCCTTCAGACATAGAATCTATGGAAGTGCTGAAAGATGCTTCATCTACAGCTATTTATGGTACTAAAGGGGCTAATGGTGTAATCATCATCTCAACTAAAAGAGGTAAAGCAGGAAAGACGAAAGTAAATTTGAATGCCTATGTGTCCGTCAATGAACCTACCAATATTCCGAAAGTCATGTACGGTGAACGCGAGGTACGGCGTTTGCTAGATGCCAAGAACTATAAAGATGATATTGCTGACGGTAGTTGGGGTACTCATCATGCCAAGGTGGAAGATGTATTGGGTACTGCTCCAAACTTCGGTTTACCTTATTCGGAAATGGATGTTTATAATGAGGCTCCTATACAGATTGGCCTAATTTGCTGCTGAAAAATGGTTTGACTCAAAACTATGATCTTTCTATTTCTGGTGGCTCAGAAAAGACTACTTTCAATATTTCTATGGGGGCTATGGTGGAAGGGGGACTGCTGAAAAATGATAAGTTGGCCCGTTATAATGGTAAACTTTCAGTGGACCACAAGGTGAACGATATTTTAAAAGTGGGTATGGATATGCTCTACACTCATAAGAACCACGACAAACGCAGTGGCAATGTATTCGGTCGTTCGCTTTATATGTCAACTATTGCTCATCCTTACGATGCTGATGGTAATATTATTCTTCGCCCTTCTCCCTATTATGAAGCACATGCCAACCGTTACTGGATGATCAGGAAGGGGCTTACGATAATAATATTGTGACCAATCGTTTGTTTGCTACCAGTTACTTGCAACTCACTCCCATTAAAGGGTTGACGTTAAAGACTTTGTTCAATGTTGACTATCAACAGCAACACGAGGGGTTGTATCGTGACTATCAGAGCGTCAGTGAATTGCAAAGTGCTAAGGGTAGCTATATTTCGAATGATCAAAATCATTATATTAATTATACTTGGGACAACACCTTAAACTATATAACTGATTTCGGAGGTAGTGATCATAGTTTGACGCTGTTGTTAGGTAGTTCTACTAAACGTAATGAGGCCCGTAGCAGTCAGGTCTCGGGCTATGCTTCTGCTGAACATTACTACAAAAGCTCATTTTATGATGTAAGTCTTATCAAGACTCCAGTTAATACTAGTTCTTATACTAAGACTACCATGCAATCTTATTTTGGTCGTGTAAACTATAGCTATAAATCTAAATATTTGCTTGCAGCTTCACTTCGTGCTGATGGTTCATCGGTACTGGCCAAGGGGCATAAGTGGGGCTATTTCCTTCAGTAGCTGTAGCTTGGCGGGTGAGTGATGAGAATTTTATGGAAAGTACCCGTGATTGGTTGGATAATTTGAAGTTGCGTGCTTCTTGGGGTAGCACAGGTAATGCTGGTATCAGTGCTTACCAGACATTACCTATGGTAAATGCAGATAATCAAATTTATTATGAATTTGGTTCAGGTGTGACCACTGGTCGTATCCCGACTACTTTGGGGAATGAGAATTTAACTTGGGAAACTACTACTTCATATAATTTTGGCGTGGACTTTGGTTTTTGGGGTAATCGTATTTATGGTAGTGCGGACTTTTATATCAATAAGACTAAAGACTTGCTTTATGCTCAGAGCTTGCCCTTGTCATCAGTTTATTCACATGTACTTTCAAACATCGGTAAGACCAAAGGACACGGTTTTGAGATTCAAATAGGTGGTGTGCCTGTGAGGACAAAAAATTTTAATTGGGATACTACTTTGTCGGTTTCTACAGCAAAGGATGAAATAGTAGAACTTTCTAATGGTTTAGAAAAGAATATCAATGGCCGTACTGGTCAGATTGTAGGACAGCCTTTAAATATTTACTATTATTACGAGGCGGATGGTTGTTGGGGGGTAGGTGAATTCGAGACATATAAAGCAGACTGGGAGGCTTCTCATCCCGGCAAGACGCTCGACTTCCCCGAAGCTAATTCTACTACCGGTGACGTGAAGATTGTAGACCGTAACGATGATGGTAAGATTACTGATGATGACAAGCGGGTGTATGACCGTTCACCCAAATGTATTTTAGGTTGGAATAACACGTTGACTTATAAAGACTTTTCGTTATCGTTCTTGGTTTATGCTCGTTTAGGTGGTTGGATGGAATATGGATTGTATCAACAGTTCCGTTACGACAACGCTAATTGGGCTGACTTGGATTATTGGACTCCAGAGAACCAGGGTGCCCGCTTCCCTACTCCAGGTTTGACTAAACAAAATACTTATGCTGCTTCTACCTTCTATGAGAAATCATCGTATATCAAGATTAAAGATATTACTTTGTCGTATAACTTACCTAAGACATGGATTTCTAAGATCGGAATGAGTAATCTTCGAGTTTATGGCTCAATGAAGAATTTCTTTACTTTCAGTAGTGTTGATAATTATGATCCTGAACGTGACGGTGACATATCGTTCCCGTTAACTAAGCAATTGGTATTTGGTGTTAATATAGAATTTTAAATAATCATGAAAACAATGAAATTTAATTATATGAAAAGCGCCGCAATGGCATTGGCTTTTGCATGCTGTGTTTCTTCTTGTTCAGATTTTCTTGAAGAAGAGAACAAAACAGGTGCTACTGCTGAATTGGAATATGCTACAGTGAGTGGTATTGATGGTTTGATGGGATCTGCTTATTCTTTTTTACGCCTTTGGGCAGGTAAGCCTGCTGCCTTGGCGATGAATGGTTCAGGTACTGATGATCTCTTCTATGGCATTGACTGTGGTATGAAACCTTTAGGTGACTATACTTTTACAGCTGAACAAGATGGAAAAACAAATTTTGATTCTTATTGGGAGGCGTTTTACTGTGGTATTGATGTATGTAATTTGGCGTTGAAATATGTTCCTTTGAACACTGCTATTGGTGAAGCTAAAAAACAGACTTATTTGGGTGAAGCTCAATTCTTAAGAGCTTTCTATTATTTTTTATTAGTAAATACTTGGGGGCCTGTGCCTTACAATGCTACTCCTTTTACTGAAGTGTATAATACGGCTGTGCGTATGCCTGAGGAATTTATTTATAGTAAAATATTGGAAGACTTGGACAATTCTATTGCTAACCTAACAGTCAATGATAATGACAAAGAGAGTATGCGGGTATCTTCGGTTGCTGCTCATGCTTTGAAAGCCCGTGTTTTGCTTTACGCCGCTTCATGGATGGGCGAAAACTCTATTATTACTAATGATGTTTATAAAGGTAAGAATCTCTATGCTTTGGCGCAACAAGAGGCTCAAAAAGTAATTGACAGTAACTTTGCCCAGTTCTATGATAATACTTCGGATCTTTGGTTGATGACTAACGAGGATTTGAAAGTCAATAAAGAGGCAATCTTTGGAATGCACTACACACCTAATGTTACGACTTTTGAGAATCAGGGCCTATTCAATATTCTACTGGTAAAGTATATAACAAGCAGATGGATCGTGACAAAGGCGGTAATGCACTTCATCTGGTGTTTGTTGGTTTATGGAATAACTCTGGTTCAGATTTGAGCGATGTGTTTGTACGTGCTACTAAACCCAATCAACAACTGCAAGGTGTGGTGATTAATTCTTATTATTCTCGTTACAGCCGTGGCTTTCGTAATTATTTGCTAACTCCTTATTCTTGGAATCTTTTCTGCAAAGTGAAAGATACCGACCAACGTTATGAGGCTACTATTCGCGATCACTATGATATTGCTCCCGGACTGGTTTCTAAGAACTATCCATTGATGAAGGATACGGCTATTTACTTTATTAATGCTGATGCTAATTCGCCCGAAGGTCAGGTTGCTATTGCTCGTGGTAAGAATCGCTATCGTGTATATACTCGTACAGGAGGGGATTTGCCTCTATACACTACAAACGATCCTGCTACGGCTGTACCGACTACTGGTATTATCACCCCAGTGTCATCTGTTTATAACGATGATCGTTATAACTCTAGTCAGTTCGCTGGCGATCAGCTCTTTGTTTCTATAAAAAAATATGAAGAAAATTGTCCTGGTTATTCTGCAAATTCGTTGATTACTCCTAGTACTTCAGAACGTGATATTATGTTGATTCGCTTGGCGGAAATGTATCTTATCAAAGCGGAGTGTCAGATGGAATTGGGGCAAAATGGTGAAGCATTAAACACACTGAACTATCTGCGTGCTCAACGTGCTATTTCCGGTAAGGATAACTCTATTAGCGGTACTGTTACTATGGAGACTATCCTTGATGAACGTTGTTTGGAATTTTTAGGTGAGGGGGACCGTTGGTTCGATTTGAAACGTACACACACACTTATTGATCGTGTGAAGAAGTACAATAAACAAGCTTCTCCCAATATTAAAGAGTATCATTACCTTCGTCCCATTCCTTCAGTACAACTGCAAGCTTTGGATCAAGTGTCAGTTACTCCTGCTCCTGGTTCAGGATTTTGGCAAAATGAAGGCTATTAAGTTAGTGTGAGTTTTGTTAGACTATAATCTGAGTCTGATAGAGGTGTGAAAAATGAAGGCTTTATTAAAAAGAATCTTTTTTATTCTACTAGCTAGAATAATAGGGATTCTTTTTAATGTTTCGCTTTTAGATAATTATTCTTTCTCTAGTGATTTTTTTACAAGAACAGAGAGTCAATACATTAGTGGATAAAGATATTGTTAATGTTCCTCCCAGATATTATTGGCCTATTCCATTCGAAACGTTGAGCAAGTCTAAAGGAAAGATAACGAATGGATATGGTTTGGCACAAGAATAAAGATTATATATGAAAAACATTTTATCTGTTTGCGCATTTTTGCTAGCCTTTGGGGCGCTCCCTTTATGGGGGCAGTCCCAAGATCCTTTGAATGAGGATCAAACAACTGTACGTATTTTAGAAGGTGATAATTCGGATCCTTCTATTGTCCGTTATGGAAAATCTTATTATCTAGTTCATTCTTCTTTTGTTTATACTCCAGGATTGGTAGTTTACAAATCAGATGATTTGGTGAACTGGGTTCCATGTTCCACGGCTTTAACTACTTTTACTGGAGATATCTGGGCTCCGGACATCGTATTTCATAACAAGCGTTTTTATATCTATTTTCCGACTTTGAATGGGAAAGGAAAGAAAACCAATATGGTAACTTGGGCGGATACTCCGGAAGGTCCGTGGAGTACTCCGGTAGATTTGAAAATAGGAGGAATTGATCCGGAACATGTGGTTGGTGAGGATGGAAAACGCTATCTGTTGCTCAGTTCCGGTGCTTTATATCCATTGTCGGATGACGGATGCTCTATTACAGGAGAACCGGTTCGGATTTATAAGGAATGGGAAATACCGGAGGAATGGGATATAGAAGGAGTTTCCATGGAAGGCTTGAACGTGAAAAAAGTAGGAGAGTACTATTATTTGTTCGTGGCCGAAGGAGGTACGGCAGGTCCTCCCACCAGTCATATGGTAGTACAGGCACGTAGTAAAAATATAATGGGTCCTTGGGAGAATGCTCCTTTCAATCCGCTTCTTCGTACGGAATCCCGTAATGAAAAATGGTGGAGTAAAGGGCATGGCTCTATTGTTGATACGGAAGATGGACGGTTATTTATGATTTTCCATGCTTATGAAAACGGATTCCAGACATTGGGGCGTCAGACCCTTTTACGTGAACTGGTCCAAAAAGAAGATGGATGGTTACATTTGAAAGAAGGAGCCATTTCTTTACCTGCACCGGAACGTTTGAAATTATCTGGTATAGAAGATTTTGTATGGCAGACGTGCCGGGAACATAACTTAAATGATCGGTTCCGGATTACTTCTGATAAAATCAGTGTAGAGGCAAAGGGGAATACTCCAAAAGAAGGATCTCCCTTATTAGCACGTACCAGTGCTCATAAATATGAAGTGGAGGCTTGTACTTGAACTGAAAGGTGAAAATACATCTGCCGGATTGGTGGCTTATTATGATGAGAATTATCATTTTGGATTTGGTTTTAATCATAAGCAGATGCTTCGTTATCGGCGTGGGCAAGTAAGTCGTACGGATCAAAACTTCCTCAAGCAAACCAATGTGGAAAGATGTGGTTACGTTTGCGGAATGATGCTAATGTATTGTCGGCCTGGTACAGTGCCGATGGTAAAAAATGGCATAAGTATCCATGGGGATTTGAGATATCGGGAGTACATCATAATACGGTATATGGTTTCTTGTTTGTCCGCCCAGGTATTTTTGCCGGTGGTGACGGGCAGGTGGAAGTAACAGATTTTGTTTTGAGAAATCTTGATTGATGCGTTGTTTAGCTGGAATTTAATGATTGAATTGCTTATGAAATATTGCTGCTCTTTTTTATTGTTATTGCTTTTGGGGATTTCCGGTGGATTTGCCCAGGATAAGGTGGAGTGTTGGGGACGTTATGAAATCTCCCTGCCTGCCAAAGTAAAGGGGAACCCTTTTGATATTGAGCTTACGGCAACGTTTAGCGGACCGGATACTACATTGACTGTACGTGGATTCTATGACGGAAATGATACCTTCAAAATTCGCTTTATGCCTGTGAGCCAGGGAGTATGGTCGTACGTGACGCAGAGTGAGATTCCCGTGCTGAATAAGGTGAAAGGCGGATAGAATGTATTGCTCCGGGTAAAGGAAATCATGGTCCAGTTAAAGTGGATGGAACTTATAATTTTAAATATGCTGACGGAACGCGTTATTATCCAGTTGGAACTACTTCTTATGATTGGATGCATGTGGCAGGTAACCAGCCTGATCAGACAGTGAAATCATTGGAGCTATCCAAGTTCAATAAAATCAGGATGCTGTTTTTTGTGCAAAACTTTGATCCGGATTATCCTGAACCCTCCATGTTTCCTTTTGAGATAAAGAAGATAGTAAAGGATGAAAAGGGAAAACCTGTGTATGAATGGGATTTCACCCGCTTCAATCCTGCTTATTTTGCTCATGTGGAAGCATGTGTGGATAAATTGGTCGGAATAGGAGTAGAGGCTGATTTGATTCTTTTCCACCCTTATGATGGTGGTCGTTGGGGATTTGACAGAATGCCTTTGGAAGCCGGTGTCCGATACTTGAAGTATCTGACAGCCCGTATGAGTTCATTTCGCAATATTTGGTGGTCATTGGCCAATGAATATGATTTTTTGAGAGAATTAAAACCGGAATATTGGGATACTTTTACACATACGGTAGTAGAGAATGATCCTTATTCCCATTTATGCTCCATTCATACTTATACAGCTAAGTATTATAAATATTGGGAACCTGAATACACTCATGCCAGTATACAGGACCAGGCACCTGTAGAAGGTTTTGGAAGGGCGGCTACGGTGAAGAATATTTATAAGAAACCGATTATTTTTGATGAGGTATGTTATGAGGGTAATATGGATAACCGATGGGGAAGCTTGAGCGGTCAGGAATATCTTTATCGCTTGTGGCAAGGGCTGATTGTGGGAACTTACGTAACTCACGGAGAATGTTATATGGATAATTCAAAAGATTATTCTCGTGATTTTCTGGCTGTAGGAGGAACTTTTCAAGGGGAGTCCTGGAAGCGCATCGGCTTTACAAGACAGATTTTGGACGCACTTCCTAATCCTCTGCATTTATGTGATAGTAGTTGGGACCCTTATACTTCGACTGCCGGAGAAAATTATTATATGATTTATCTGGGCAAGGAAATAAAACCGGAATGGGCATTTGATTTACCGGTAAAAAACGCTTTTTATCCACGTTTGAAAGAAGGAGTACGTTTTAAAGTGGAAGTCATTGATACTTGGAACATGACGATAGCCGAATGGCCTGCCGTTTTTGAAACAACTGCTCCTGTAAAGGATAGGGTGTATGATAAAAATCAAGGGAGAGTAAGACTGCCTGCAAGTCCTTATCTGCTGCTAAGGATAACTGAAGTAGAATAATTTATGAATGTGTTAATTTGCTAATATGCTAATTTGCCGTTTGGTTCCGCTATGTTCGCATGTCAATTAGTCTATTAGCAAATTGGCAAATTAGCACATTCTTCAAAATTTGCACATAATAGACCAATTTTTACCTTTCTGTCCCCTGTCTCTCGTTTACTTTTGTAGTAGAACAAATCTTAATCTATACAAAATGAAACATTTACATTTCCTCGCTTTTGCCTTGTGCTGGCTTGTATGGGGACATCTGTTAAAAGCACAAAGTATTGATCATTATAGTTCGTTAGATCCTTCGCAACCTATAGAATTTAAAGGGAACTGCCTTCGTTATGCAGATAAAGAAATTATTTTAGGTCCGAAAACATTTTTTGTTGATGGGCAGTTGTCCGATAGGGAAGTGGCGGATAATCCTTATGTCTTTAATAGTTTCAATAAAGCTGCCGCTAATTTCTCAGCTGGTACGGAAGCGGAACCGATGAAAGTTTATTTGGCTCCTTATGTCTATTGGATTGATGATCCAGATGACCCTGCTATTCGTGTTGGTAAAGACGGACGTGAACCGTTCGGCTTGGTTGTTAAATGCCCTTATCTCCATATTATCGGATTGAATAGCCATCCTGAAAATACAGTCCTGGCATCCAGCCGTGGACAGACACAGGGGCTGTCGGTAATTTCACCATGTTTGATTTTTGGGGAGACGGTCTGTTGGTAAAGGACTTGACCATGGGGAATTTCTGTAATGTCGATTTGGAATATCCTCTGAAGAAAGAATTAAGCAGGAAAAAACGAATGTCTGCCATCACTCAGGCACACGTTGCTTATTGTCATGGCGACAAGATTGTGGCGGATAATGTACATTTCATCAGCCGCTTGAATATGAATCCGTTGAATGGCGCCAAGCGGATACTTTTTAATAAATGCCACATGGAAAGTACGGATGACGCATTGACCGGAACAGGGGTTTATCTGGATTGTACACTTCATTTTTATGGTCAGAAACCTTTTTGGAGAAGTGATATGGGCGGAGCTGTATTTTTGAACTGTGACTTTTATGTGTGTCATGAGGAAGACCGGCAATATTTTTGTAAGTCGGTCGGGCCGTTAAGTATTGTTGATTGCCGTTATCATTCGAAGAAGCCGGTTTATGCGGGCTGGACACATGATCCCACAGGTTGGTTGCGTTGTTACCAATACAATGTGAAACTGAACGGGCAACCTTATGTAATTGGGCTGACAAGCCTTATAATACGGTTTGCATGGATCAGTTGAATCAATTGAGAGCTTTTCGGCTGGAAGAGCATGGAGAGGTGCTTTATAATACTTATAATTTATTGAGAGGAGAGGATGATTGGGATCCCCTTCAGGTGAAAGACCGTGTTATTGCTATAGGTAAACGAGACGGAAAGGATTATACCCGGATGCCCTCCTGTCTTTCTGTAGAGCCTTTAACGGCTTCTATCCAGACAGGTGGCCGGACGGTTAGATTGACAGCAACAGTAAAAAGGCATTGCAACTATGTGTTGAATAATGTTCCTGTGAAGTGGAAAGTACAACAAGGTTATGAAAAGAATGTGAAATTATCCACTTCCGAGGGATATGAATGTGTTGTCGAGGCAACTAATGTGGAGGATGAAACAAAGCATTTTACAGTGATAGCCTATACAGAGGATGGTTTGGAATGTGCCACAGAACTTACGGTTGCACCGGACTATGTATCGGCTCCTTCGTTTACGGAAAATCCAAAGCTGAATATTACTAAAGGAGTAGCTACTGTCAGTTATGCTTTGGATTTGAATGGGCGCAAAGATGAATCATTGATAACCTGGTATAGATGTACGGACAGGAAAGGGACTAATAGACTTCCGGTTTCGGTATCCCGCTTGAATGAACCGGAATATTCCTATACTTTGGTAAAAGAAGATGTTGGTTATTATCTGATGGCAGTTATCGCTCCCAAGCATCTGCGTTGTTTGCCGGGGGAAGAACGAATTGTTGTTTCCAACTCTCCGATAAAAAAAGGGCAAGTGAACATCACTCATATATTTGAAACGGATTTTCAGAACTTTCCATGTAAGAATCAACCACAACTTTTACCGGGATTCTGGACGATTGGTGGATATAAGCCTTTGGATACGGCAGAATATGATTGGCAGGTAGTTCCGGATAAAGATTATTGGATTTATGGGCCGGGAATGAATGGTTCCCATGGAACCGGTTTGTTACAAGATCAGAAAGGAGCTCGTTTGCTTTATACTCCATTGGATGGCAGTTATGGAGATATGGCAATAACATTGAATGTGGATGCCAGTAAAACAGCAGGACAAGGTTTTGGTAGTGCTACAGGACAGTATTTGGATTTGTATATCAAGTTTGATACCCGTACTTTAACAGGATATGCATTACGTATCATTCGTACGACCAAGTATAGTAATGCAGTTGATTTTATCTTGATGAAATATGAGAACGGGGTGGCTGAGGCTATCAGTCAACCGGTATCTTCTACCTGCTATCGTACAGATTGTACCATAACATTGACTGTTAAAGAAGGAAAATTGACAGCACATGCTTCAACAACAACTCCGCTTCCGGCGCCTGTAACTGATCCGAACTTGAAACTTTCGGTAGATTTGGAGGCGGATATAGCTTCGAATACTTTTGGGGGCACCGGAATCCAGCATACGGGCAGCTGTGGTGAAAGTACAACGATGTTGCACTATATGAAGGTGGAATGGGAATAGAATGATTATTGAATTTAATAAAAGAAAGTAATAGATAATTATGAAGAAGAGTATTATTGCCATAGCATTTTTGTTGTTATGTCCATTTTATGGGGTGAGAGCACAGGAGAGACCATTTTTTGATTTGTCAGGAAAAGGATGGCATTTATGGCAGGATAAAAATGCAGCTTGGCAGACAGAGGATATTTATTTGACATTGGAAGAGGCACGGAAAAGTCCTGTAATTGTTCCTACAGCGGGATGGGATATATTGACTTCTGCCCAGACTCTTTCGGTACAGGTTCCTGGAACAGCTGAAGAATATCTTCAAACTCAGTCCGGACCCGAAGGAGATATTACAGGAGTTACATGGTGGAGTCGTACAATGGATATTCCGGTATTGAAGAAAGGACAAAAAGTCTTTTTGAATTTTGGCTCTATACGTTCACGGGCGGAAATTTTTATTAATCAGAGATTAGTGGATTATCAGATTGTGGACAATGTTCCTTTTGAAACGGATATTACTCCTTATATAAAATCAGGAGAACAGGTACAATTGGCTGTACGTATAACGGATGCGGGTGGTAACCATGATTGGCGTGACTCCAGAACTATTCCGTGGGAGATAAAATGTTGCCTCCCGGTCATGGCTTTGGAGGAATAACAGGAAAAGTTAGTATGAAGGTATGTAATTCTGTTTATGTGGCAGATATTTATATGCAGAATACTCCTCAGATAACTACCGCCAACGCTATTCTGACATTACAGAATGAAAAAGGAAAGACTGCGAAGCAGGATCTTCGTATAACGGTGTACGAGTGGAAAAATAAAGAAAAAATAGTTTATTCTAAAGAGATAAAGGGTATCTCATTAAATAAAGGTATGAATGAGCTGAAGATTCCTGTATCAGCTCCGGATGCGAAATTATGGAGTGTGGATGATCCTAATCTGTATGTATGTGAGGTGGAGTTGTCCGAAGGACAGAACTGGGTGGATAAAGATTCCCGCCGTTTTGGATTCCGTTGGTTCGAGGCTTCCGGTATAGGTGATGATGCTGTTTTTCGTTTAAATGGAAAACGTATCATGCTTCGCTCGGCCATCAGTTGGAGTTTTTGGCCAGTCAATGGTATTTTTCCGTCGGAAGAATTGGCTGAAAGGCAAATTCGCATAGCTAAGGAGTTAGGATTGAATATGCTGAATTTTCATCGTTTTATCGGTAATACTGACGTAATGAATTATGCTGATGAGTTGGGACTGCTCTATTTTGAAGAGCCTGGCGGTTTTCGTCTGGACGTAAGACAGCCGTTTATGAATGCTGTTTTGCATGAAAAGGTCATCCGTATGGTAAAGAGGGATCGCAGTCATCCCTGTCTGGTTATCTATAATATGATGAATGAATCGGGAAATGCTGCTCCTGAAAAGTTAGAATTGGAAATTCAAGCGATGAAGGATATGCGTGTATTGGATCCTTCCCGGTTGATTCTTCGTACCTCGGCTTGGGCTAAGGGAGATGATATAGAAGATCAGGCTAAAATTCATATTCGTCCTTACGATGAAAAAGTGTATTGGAGTGGCTGGTATGATTATCATCGTGCCGGAGGACCTGCTGTTTGGAATGAAGGTTTGTACAAAGGCCCTGAAGATTATTATAATGATACAAAGAATAAGCGTGAAATTGTATTCTTTGGTGAGGAAGGGGCTTTATCATCACCTCCTCGTTTGGAAAAGAATAAAGAAGATTTGGAAAAATATAGCTATAAAGGATGGGATGGTAGAGAGTTTTTACGTTGGTATGATGTATTCAATAAATTTCTGGATGCTAAACAGTTAAGGACAGTTTATCCTACAGTGGATGATTTGTGTGTGGCTATGGGAACTGTATCCTATGAACATCAAGGACGTAAAATAGAATCGGCCAGAATGAATAATTTGACGGATGCATACGTTGTTAATGGATGGGAATCGGAATTGACGGAGAATTATTCGGGAATTGTCGATTGTTTTCGTTATCCCAAATCGAATCCGGCTATCATAGCTCGTTATAATCAGCCTTTGTATGTAGCGGTAAAGACCAGGCAACAGGTTGCTGCCGCAGGGGGAGAGGTGACCGTTGATTTTTATCTGATTAATGAGAAGAATGTCCGGGGAAACCATCAATTGAAAATCTCGGTGACAGACTCTCAAGGAAAAGTGATGGAGGTAGGAACTTATGAAACGGAAGCCGCCGGAGGTGAGGTTTATGGTCAGTTGTTGGTGAAAGATGTAAAAATACCTGTTCCTACAGCTGGAGGACTTTGTAGGATTGAAGCAAAACTGTGTAAGGAAAATTCTGTTGTTACAACTGGGTATGATGATATATTGTCTGTAAATCTGGCATCCAATATGTTGGATGGTAAAGGGGCCGTTTGGGAAGATGGGAGTGCTTTACAGAATTTCTTGAAGGGAAAAACGAAAGAAGCGGTTGCAGCTTACGAGGATAATTTAGGAAAGTTGGATTGGATTATGGTGGCCCGTCCTCCTAGGAAAGATCAGTTGACAATGGTGCCGATGGAAGCGTTACGCTCTGCCGATGGCAAACCGGGATTGGATGTGGTCTATTATGAGGATATGGAATTTCAGAAGGAAGTTTATCATGAAGTGGCCAAGGTGGTTAATCTGAGTGCTATTGAGGGAGCTACACCAAGTCCTTTTGTGTATATGCTTGATGGTTATGGTATTAAATGGAGTGGTAAAGTACTTCCTTCTGTCAGTGGTGAATATACGATTATTCCTCAGAGTAATGATCGTAGTATGATTGAAGTCTTTGTCAATGGTAAGAAAATATATGAAATTACCAGGAAGAAAGAGCATTTGGGCGATGGAAAAGTCTATTTGGAAGAAGGCAAGTCTGCCGATATAGAGATCCGTTTCAGACATCCTCGTAGTAACGCTCGTTGTCGTTTGGATTGGGCTGTTCCTAATGATAAGATGCCGGATGCACAGCGTTTAATGGAACGTGCCGTAAATGATGGAACCAAAATCTTCATTATTCAGAGTGCTGATGAGTGGTCGGAATTTATAGCAGCTAATAGTAAAGCGGTGTTTAAGGACAAATTCTTTGTTGGAACCAATTGGTTGGGTGGAGTGATGTTTAATAAGCCGCATGATATTTTCAAGGAACTTCCTGTCGGAAATGCTCTCAACTGGCCTTATCAGGCATTGATACATACAGGGGTGGAGCGTATGGGATTAGTGATGGAAGGTGAGGAATTGCTGGTCGGAGCCTATCATACTTATCCTATGGCTATCGGAACTGCTATGGGGATTGTACCTATGGGTAAGGGTAGTGTTTTGTTCTCTACATTGGATATCTATGGGAACATCATTAATGATTCGGCTGCCGGACTTGTAGCCAAAAAACTGATTTTCAATATGATTGATTTTAAATAAAATAACAGATACCATGAAAAAACGATTCCTATGCTTTTGTTTATGCCTGTATTGTATAGGACTATGGGCGGCCAATACTTCTTTTAAGAAGACAGGAAATGATTTGTTGTTTCTTTTGCCTCAGGGAAATGTGAAATTGGAATTTTGTACAGATGATATGTTCCGTGTACGTCATTCTCAAGGTACCGTGTTCGCTGAAAATGAGCAGTGGATGGTTCGTAAATATGATTTTACTCCTGTACACTATACAGTGGAAGATAAAGGAACTGCATGGTTGATTACGACCGGAAAACTGATTATAGAGGCTACCAAGAATCCGTTCTGTCTGACAGTTTCTGATAAAAACGGCAAACTGCTTTATACGGAACTTGCGGAACAACGTTTTTATAAGGATTCTGTCAAGACGAAAGCTGTTCTACAACCGGATGAGCATTTCTTTGGTTTTGGGGAACGTATGGATTTCATGGATCAGCGAGGGCGTAAGGTCTATCTGAATGTAGAGTTGGGAAGAGGGATAAAACCGGCTGTAGGAGGAAAAGATATTTTACGTGCCAATTATTGTCCCGTACCTTTTATGATGAGTACCAAAGGATATGGTTTGTTCTTTCATACTCCGTTTGCTACCGAATGGAATATGGGATGGGACAGTAGTGACTATTATTCATTCAAAGCTTTTGGCGGTGATTTGGACTATTATTTTATTTATGGTCCCGATTTTTATACCATGGTTGACAGATATACGGAATTGACCGGAAAATCCCCCATGCTTCCTCGTTTTGCAATGGGGTTGCATGTCGGTACTTATTCCGGTGGAACCTGGAAGAATGAAGAGATGACTTCCGATAAATATCCGCCTGCTTTATGTAAACGTTTGCGTGAGGAAGGAGTGCCTTTTGATTTGCTTTGGCTAGATTCTACTTGGAGACTGTTTAATACCACTTACGGAAATGGTGGTTGCTGTTTTGAATGGCGCAATACGTTCAAAGATCCGAAAGCTATGTTTGACAGTTGCTATGCGCAAAATGTAAAAATGGTGGGGCTTCATATCCGTTCTATATTAGATAATGGTCCTGAATATCATCTATTGGATAAGGCGCGTGAACAGGGAAACGTGCTGTATCCAGGAGCCAAGACAGAAGGGGTAGTGAATTTCTTTGATCCGAAAGCAGTAGATTGGTGGTGGGAGAACGGAGTAATGAAAGTCGCTTCTATCGGGGCTAAGTTTGTGAAAACGGATGTCGGAGGAACGATGGACCTGAAAGGACTTCATAATATTTTTCCTTTAGCTTATGCGGAGGCTCCCTATCGTAAATTTCAGGAATATAATAATATGAGGGGGTTGACACATACTCGTGAAGGTTATGCGGGAATTCAGCGTTATCCTTATATCTGGGCCGGAGATTGGGGGAGTGAATGGCAGTGGTTTGAACCGGTGATACGTGCAGGACTTAATATTGGTATGAGTGGTGTGGGTAACTGGACTCATTGCATGGGAGGATTTGAACAATATTCTCCTTACGATACAGAATTATATACTCGTTGGGTACAGTTCGGTATGTTTTCACCTATCGCATGGTGTTCGGTATGGATCACCCCCGTTATCATGAACCTTGGACTTATGGTCCGGAGGCTTTGGCCAATTTTATCAAGTACGATAGTTTGCGTTATACATTGATTCCTTATATTTATAGTAATGCCTATCAACTTTATAAAACGGCACGTCCCATGATGACTCCTTTAGTGATGGACTATCCTCAGGATGAGAATACTTATCAGCTGACACGTCAGTATATGTTCGGGCCATGGATGATGGTTTGTCCTGTCACTACCAAAGGTGCACTGAGCCAACATGTTTATTTTCCCGGTGGAGAATGGTTTGATTATGAAACCGGTGAGCGTTACGAGGGCCGTCAATATAAATCTTTTCTTACTCCGTTGGATGTGTTGCCTATCTATATAAAAGCCGGAGCTATTATTCCCATGCAACCTGTTATGCAGTGGTAGATCAGCACCCTGTAGAGATGATAACATTGGATGTCTATCCGTCAGGCATTTCTTCTTATGAGATGTATGAAGATGATGGTATATCAATGGATTATCAAAAAGGGATTGGTTCATTGACCCGTTTTACCAGCAGGCTTGCTGATGATAGTTGGACGTTTACTGCAGATAAACCGGTAGGGAAGTACAAACCTGCCAAGCACACTTATCTAGTAAAGGCTTATTTGCAGAACGTTCCGCAATCTGTGATAGAAAATGGTAAATCGTTGCCCGTTCTTTCATCAGTTACAGATGCAGAGCGGAATACAGGCTGGTTTTATGATATAGAGCATAAACGTTTGTATGTGAAGACAGCCGGAGATAACCGTCAGAAAATTGAAATTGTGGTACAATAACTTAAAGGGATGATTCTATGAGAAAAATTATCGGTTTTCGCACTTTATGTGTAGGTTTGGGAATATGGGTGGGGACTGTTGTGGTTTCTGCTCAGGGGGAGTTCAAGGCATTACCTTGGAGTCAAAGTACTGCTTATAATTCTTATCTGATGCGTGATGTACATCGGCAGTTTGCATCCCGCAGTTAGCCATTCAGCAAGCATTTACTTCTCCTGCCGGGATGCAGGAGTACCTGGAGGGTTGCCGTGAACGATATAAACAAATAGTAGGTACTTTTCCTGAAAAAGAGAATTTAAATGTTCAGGTGGTGGGGAAGATACAAGGTACCGGCTATCATATAGAGAAAATAATTTTTGAAAGCAAGCCTGGCCGCTATGTCACAGCACATCTTTATATGCCGGAGAACATGACTGTTCCTGTTCCGGCAACATTGGAACTTTGCGGACATGGATTGAATGGTAAAGGTTCTTCGTCTCATGCCGCTATGCTGATGGCATCCAATGGTATTGCTGTACTAGTGGTAGATCCATAGGCCAGGGAGAACGGTTGCAACTTATTGATAGGGAAGGAAAACCACTGACACGGGGGGCTACCACGGAACATACCTTACTGAATGCGGGCTTTAACTTGCTTGGTACTAGTTTGGCGGCACAGGAATATTGGGATAATCATCGGGCTTTGGACTATTTATTGACTCGTAAGGATATTGATCCGGAGCGTATCGGAGTATATGGATCTTCTGGTGGTGGTACTCAGACCGCTTATTATATAGGTTTGGATCCCCGTGTAAAGGTAGCGACCATTTGTAGTTTCTTTTCTACCCGAGAACGTACTATGGAGTTGCAAGGTCCTTCCGATGGTTGCCAACATATACCATACGAAGGGCGTGAACAACTGGAAGTACCTGATTTTGCTTTAATGATGGCTCCACGGCTTTATTGATTTTAAGCGGTAAATATGATTTTGTCGATTTATGGGGTGCACAACAAGGGTTTGCTGAATTACAACAGTGCTATAAAGTATTGGGAGTTCCCGAAAAGGTGGATATGCTGACAGTAGAAACAGGGCATGGACTTGGAACTGAAAAAAGGCAAAAGTTGGTCAGTTGGTTCAAGCGTTGGCTGAAAGATGATCAATCTCCGGTGAAGAAATCGGCACAAGACCGTTTCCGGTTGTCTGATATGCTTTGTACGACTAAAGGACAGGTGAATGTATCTATGCCTGGAGCACTCAGTATTATGCAGGAAAATGTGAATCAGCTGGATGAGTGGGCTTCCAAGCGTGAGGCGTTTCTTTCGAAAGGAAAGAAAACTGTCCAAGCAAAGATGCTGGATTTGTTAGGTCTTAAAGGTCTTCCTGACCATAAAATAAGAATTGAGGCAACCGGACATGATTCAATGCGTGAATATGAACAATATAAGTTTCAGCTTATAAGGGAAGGGGAGATGCCTGTTCCTTGTATTCTTATCATGCCGTCCAGAGCGAATGCTGATTCTCCTGTTGAGTTAAGGTTACAGGAAGAGGGAAAAGGAACTTATTTGAGTGAATATGCGAATTTTGCTGCTGCCTTGACGGAAGGAAAAATCTTGTTGTTGGCAGATTTGCGCGGATTTGGGGAAACAACGGATCCTGCATTCTATACGGATGCTAAATATTGGAACCGTGAGTATCGCAATGCAATGGTCAGTATGCATATAGGGCGTCCTATTATGGGACAACGTGTTGTCGATATTTTGACTTTGCTTGATTTTTGTTCAGAACACGAATTTCTGAAAGGACACCCCGTCAAGGTATTTGCCAATGGTATTTATGGTCCGGTTGCAATTCATGCTGCTTATTTGGATGAAAGAATCAACAGTGTGGAGATAAAACATAGCGTGAAGACTTGGAAGGAATACATTGAGAGGCCTATGCAGTGGGATATGTATTCTAATGTGTTGTATGGTGCTTTGAAATATTATGATTTACCGGATTTGATAAGGTTAAGCAATTGTCCCATTTGTTTTGCAGATTAAAAAATAGAATTCATTTCCACTGTAGGAGCATATTAAATGCCCAAAGGAGGGCACAGTAATCTGCTCCTGCAGTGGATGGAATATATGGCTTGTCTATTTCTTTTCCAGGAAATCAGCACGCATCGGACTGAAACAATCTATCAGCATACCCGGTTCCAGACATACACAACCATGCACAGCATCCGGTTCCTTATACAGACAGTCGCCGGCCGATACAATTTTTTTCACACCATTGATGATAAACTCAAATTTTCCACTTTCCACATAAGTCACTTGTGAATGGATATGATGGTGGACAGCTCCTACAGCTCCCTTTTCAAATTTTACTTTAACAACCATGATGTCATCATTGTAACCCATGATCTGGCGCACTACACCTTCGCCTGCAGGTTCCCATTCTTTGCCTTCTGCAAAAATGAAGTTTTCACTACCTGTTTTCATAACCTTTTTTTCAGTGTTTTTGTTTGTTTCTTCAGTACACTCTTTGTTGCTCTCTTTTTTTTCACTTTGTGCATTGCAGCTCTGCAATAGTAGTGGTGCCATCAAGGCGCAAGCATACAATGCGGTTCTTACCTTACGATTCATGATCTTGCATTTAATATAAAATGAATAACTAAAACTTTTCTTCAAATATACTTATAATATGGGGAGGGTAGTTCGTCGTGATTAAAATATACGAGGAAAAGACCAAATATTACAAATCCAAGCTCCGGAAAATGGCTTATTTTGCTTCATAATGATATTTAAACTTGAATCAAAACACTAAAACAACAATGAAAAGCACATTAAAGAAGAACTGGGAAAGAATTGTCCTTTGCCTGTGCATGGCAAATTTTGCTTGTATAGGTATAGCCCAAACTAATAAAAAATTAGATGACCAAGTTATAAATACGATGAAAACCGCCACTCGGTTTATGATGAACAAAGTGAGTTATAATGGTGGCTTCGTATGGAATTATTTGCCGGATATGTCCCGCTCATGGGGAGAAATGGAAGCCAAGAGGACAATGGTATGGATTCAGCCGCCGGGAACTCCTTCTGTCGGTCATTTGTTGCTTGACGCTTATCATGCTACAGGAGATGAGTATTATTATGAAGCTGCGAAAAAAGTGGCTAACACCTTGATTTGGGGACAGCTTGAATGTGGCGGATGGAATTATGTGTTCGATTTTGCAGGAGAGAACTCCTTAAAGTCCTGGTATGATACCGTTGGTAAAAATGGCTGGCGTCTGGAAGAATTTCAACATTATTATGGAAATGCGACTTACGATGATGCGGGTACTATGGAGGCTGCCAAATTTCTACTTCGTATGTATGTGGAAAAAAATGATCCTGCTTTCCGTCCGGCTTTGGAGAAAACCATTGATTTTGTCTTGAAAAGTCAATATCCGGTGGGTGGATGGCCTCAACGGTATCCTTTGATGTATGATCACCCTTTTCAAGGTAAGAAAGATTATTCGTCTTTTATTACTCTGAATGATGATGTGATTCCTGATGCGACCGAGTTTTTGATTCAATGCTATCAGGCAATGGGGTTGCAAGGGGTAAAGGAGCCTATTATGCGTGCTATGTACTTGATGATTTCCCTTCAACAAGGGGAACCTTATGCAGGCTGGGCGGACCAATATACAGTAGATGATTTGAAACCGGCTCATGCCCGTTCTTATGAACCGCGCAGTGTGAACACCGGTACTACCGTCCGTCTTGTTAATTTAATGATGGATTACTATAAACTTACAGCTGATACTCGTTTCCTGTCGGGGATTCCTGCTGCAATTCGTTTTTTGGAATCAATGAAATTACCGGAATCGGATGTGAAGAAATGGAAGAGTCAGTCGACTAATCCGGAAGCTATTTTGGTTCCTCGTTTTGTAGATCCTGATACTGGTAAACCACTGTATGTCCATCGTAAGGGAAGTAATGTGAAAAACGGTACTTATTATATAGATCAGAATATAGAAAATACAATAGCTCATTATAATTCGGCAACTTTTGTGAATCCTGGTGAACTGCGTCGTCGTTATGAGGAAGTGAAAAAACTTCCTGTATCCGAATTGGCGAAGAATTCACCTTTGCTGCAGGATCATTTGGTTCCTTTACCTAAATATTATACTCGTTTACGTGGAAAAGCTACGGAAGAAGTTGCCCGGAAATTGGTGAAATCACTGACTAAGGACGGTTGCTGGCTCTCTCCTTTAAAGTCAACCTCGAACCCGTATAAGCCATATACTGTTTCAGGACCTAGTGAGGAAACGAAATATATAGCTACCTTTGTAGGGGACGAGCACGATACATCACCTTATCCGTGTACCACCGGAGAATTGTGCATCTCTGTTGGAGATTATATTGATAATATGATAAAATTAATTAGTTACCTTGAAAAGTAAAGTTTGTTAGGTATAGGTTTATGAAGAATACTGTAATTTGTTTATTGTTGTTCGGGATAAGTCTGACGGCTTCTGCTCAAGAAAAGGTGGAAACAGTTTCTATGCGTTATGAAACGCAGAATGATATGCCGCTGTTCTATCAGAAGATGAAAGAAAACCTGACTTATCCTATGGCATGGGGGAACTCTGCTATCCGAAATTTCGAAAAGTGGCGTGAGGAAGCTCGAAAAACGTTATTGGATTGCATGTTGCCTGCTCCTCCTGCTACGGCTTTTGATAAGAAAGTGATAGATACCGAGCAACGGAATGGATATAGGGCGGAGAAGATTTTGTTCAGTGTTTCGGAATATTCTCGTGTTCCTGCTTATCTGTTGGTTCCTGCCGGGAATGGCCCGTTCCCGGCAGTATTGCTGCTTCACGATCACGGTGCGCATTTTTCGATAGGGAAAGAGAAGATGGTACGTCCGTTCGGTGTGGAAGCATCTGTACTGGCCGATGCGGACGATTGGGCGGAAAAATGTTATGACAAACAGTATGTAGGTGATTATCTGGCAAGTCACGGATATGTAGTGCTTGCTGTGGATGCCTTGTTTTGGGGGGAACGGGGACGTAAGGAAGGAGTACGCTATGACTCACAGCAAGCGTTGGCGGCCAATATGTTACAGATGGGAATGTCTTGGGGAGCCTTGATAGCCTGGGATGATATTCGTAGCGCGGAATTTCTGGCCTCATTGCCCATGGTTCATAAGGAAAAGATAGGTACTATGGGATTTTCTATGGGAGCACATCGTGCCTGGATGGTCAGTGCCGCTACAGATGTGGTGAAGGCAGGCGCTGCTGTGTGCTGGATGAATACTACAGATAGCTTAATGACACTTACCAATAATCAGAACAAAGGTGGGTCTGCTTATTCCATGATTATTCCCGGAATACGGAATTGGATGGATTATCCTCATGTGGCATCTATCGCCTGTCCCAAACCGATGTTGTTCATCAATGGCTTGCGGGACAAACTTTTTCCTGTAAAGGGCGTTGAAAGCGCTTTCTCTACCATGCAGGATGTATGGAAGAGTCAATCGGTAGAAAATCTGTTGACCACCAAGTTCTATGATTTGCCCCATTTTTGCAGTAAGGAGATACAGGATGATATACTTGAGTTCTTTAATCAAAATTTAAAATAGAAAGCGATGAAAATTAAGATGTTGATGGCATTTGTTGCCTTGTTATTGTTTTCTGCTTTTACGGCAGACCGCACAATTACTATCTTTATGATAGGTGACTCGACTATGGCCAACAAACCCTTAGAGGGAGGTAATCAGGAACGTGGATGGGGCCATGTGCTGGGAGGATATTTCAGTGAGAATATTCGTGTGGAAAACCATGCTAGAAATGGTCGGAGTTCTAAAAGTTTTATTGATGAAGGATTGTGGGAGGTAGTAATTAATAAAGTAAAGCCGGGTGATTATGTTTTTATTCAGTTTGGGCATAATGATGAGAAGGCCGATAAGAAACGTCATACTGATCCCGGATCTACTTTTGATGCCAATCTACGCCGTTTTGTAAAAGAAACACGTGCTAAAGGGGGAATTCCCGTGTTGTTCAATGCCATTGTCCGTCGTAATTTCCGGAATAATAAAAATGCGGTAGCCGAAGATGATGTGCGCAAGGATTTGTCAAAGGGGAGTGTTTCTCAAGATGGAGAAGTGTTGATTGATACTCATGGAAAATATTTGGAGTCTCCGCGTAACGTGGCAAAAGAGTTGGATGTGCCTTTTGTGGATATGAACAAGATAACGCATGATTTGGTGCAGGAGATGGGGCCGGAGGCTTCAAAAAAATTGTTCATGTGGATTCCTGAAGGTGTGTGTGCAGCTTGTCCGAAAGGGCGTGAGGATAATACGCACCTGAATGTATATGGGGCGCGTACTATTGCTGGTTTGACAGTGGATGCTATAGCTAAAGAGGTTCCTGCATTGGCGCCTTTTGTACGTCATTATGATTTTGTAGTGGCAAAAGATGGCAGTGGTGATTTCTTTACCATTCAGGAAGCGATTCATGCTGTCCCCGATTTTCGTAAAGCAGGACGCACTACTATTCTAGTCCGTAAAGGGGTATATAAAGAAAAAGTGGTTATTCCTGAAAGCAAGATTAGTATTTCTTTGATAGGTGAGGACGGAGCAATTCTGACAAATGATGATTTTGCTTCTAAAAAGAACTATTTCGGAGAAGAAATGTCTACCTCCGGTTCATCAACCTGTTATATCTATGCTCCCGATTTCTATGCTGAGAATATCACTTTCGAGAATAGTGCCGGCAGAGTGGGGCAGGCAGTGGCCTGTTTTGTTAGTGGAGATCGCGCTTATTTCAAAAACTGTCGTTTTTTGGGAAATCAGGATACTTTGTACACTTATGGCAAAGACAGTCGTCAGTTTTATGACCATTGTTATATAGAGGGTACGGTGGATTTTATTTTTGGCTGGTCTACGGCATTGTTTAAGGATTGCACCATCCATAGTTTGGGTGATGGGTATGTTACCGCTCCTTCTACAGATCAAGGCAAAAAATATGGCTATGTTTTTATAGGCTGTAAATTGACGGGTGTGGCTGAGGCTCAGAAGGTGTATTTGTCCCGTCCTTGGCGTCCTTATGCACAGGCTGTTTATATTCATTGTGATTTGGGAAAGCATATTCTTCCGGTGGGTTGGAACAACTGGGGCAAAAAAGAAAATGAGGAAACCGTATTCTATGCTGAATACCGGAATACGGGAGAAGGGGCGGCTACCGCTTCGCGTGCTTCGTTTGGAAAGCAGCTGAACGATATCGGTAATTATAATGAAGCACAGATTTGGCAGGTGATGACGGGTGGAATCCGGTGGAAAATGGAAATGTATTGTTGCAGAATTTAAAGAGATAAGCTGTTCTTTCTACCAGTAATAATACTTTGTCACTGTAGGGAGGAATTCTATTTGTTCCTATGGAAAGTGTCAGGGAAGAGTAGAATGATAAAGGGGGGGATTTATCTTTTCCCCTTTTGTTTTTTTAGGAGCTTGTATATCAGTATCTCTCGTTTTTTATGTATTTTTGCCTATTAAATATGAAAATCTACGAAATGAAAAGACACATTCTGTTTATACTTACTTTGCTGCTCTTTTTTCATGCAAAAAGTCAGCCTAATTGTATCTTTACTCATTATTCTTCGGAAAACGGCTTGTCTCAGAACTCCATCATGAGCATGGTACAAGACCATAATGGAGTTTTATGGTTCTCTACTTGGAATGGAATCAACCGGTTCAACGGTTATGACTTCAAAGTTTGTAAAGCCAGACAAGGGAATAAAATTACTATGACTAACAACCGGGTAGACTTATTGGAAGTAGACCCTTATAATTATATTTGGCTGCAAACGTATGATTATCGTGTGTATCGTTTTGACCAAAGAACAGAGAAGTTCGAACAAATTCCTGCCGAAGGTGAAGAGGAGGGCATGCGTTTCTCTTCTATTAAAATATTGCCCGACAGTGTCATTTGGCTACTTTCTGAAAATGAGGGGCTGTCCGTGTGAAAACAAACCCTAAAGATTACAGTATAACTACCCAAGTATATGCTACTCATAGTCGTGGAGGAAATGCCGTTCATATTAATCAGGTTTTTAGCGATGCTTACAATCAAGAGTGGTTGCTTACTGATAACGGTCTGCTGAAGATTACGAATGATAAAGAAGAGCCTGTCTCTTATTTTGTGAATATCCAGTCAGGCAAAGATGAACCCGTACAGGCCTTCTACTCTTTTTGCAGTTATGGTGACGAACTTTATTTTGGATCAGACAGAGGACGGATATGGTGCTATTCTTTGCAGAATGAAATCTTTCGTCTTTGGGAATTGCCGGTAAAGGATAAAGTGATTGCTATAAATGAAATAAAAGGTACGGGGCTGTTGATAACAACTGCCATGAAGGATTGATATTGTACCATTCGGATACAAAAGAGTGTAAAGTCTATAATAAGTCCAATTGTCCCGAATTCCCGGCAGACGCTTTCCGTTCTGTTTATGTTGACAGTAAGCAGGAAGCATGGTTTGAGATGACCGAATGGGGAAAGGTTTGTCATTTCAATCCTTTGACAGAAGTATTTAAGCAAGAAAAGATGCAAGTGGAGCCTCGTGGTGCCGATCGTTCCTATCCCAGTTTTCATATTTGTGAAGACTTGAACGGTAATTTGTGGGTACATCCGCAAGGAGGAGGGCTTTCTTGGTATGACAGAGAGGCAAATCGGCTGTTACCTTTCTATAATGACCCCGATTCACCCGATTGGCACTTTTCCAATAAATTACATTCCATGTTATCCGATAAGCAAGGCAATCTTTGGTTATGTACTCATTCTAAGGGGTTGGAGAAGATTACTTTTTTAGGAAGCCAGTTCCATATTTATCCCCGCATGGGTCACAGTTATGACTTGAATTCCAATACGGTACGTGCGTTGTTTGAAGATAGCGAACATCGCATCTGGATGGGAAAACGGGATGGTCAGATTGAAATTTATTCTTCTGATTTAGATTTTCAGGGTATTCTGACCGAAGAGGGGGATATAGCCAAATCTGGCAGGTCGTTACGGGGAGTTCCTTATCATATCATGCAAGATTCTCACGGAAACATTTGGATTGCGACCAAAGGGGATGGTATTATTCTGGCAGAAAAGGAGGGGACCCGTTTTAAGTTTACTCGATTCAAATATGATGAAGATGATATTTATAGCCTGAGTCATAATAGTGTTTACTGGTTACATGAAGACAAGCATGGACGCATTTGGGTGGCAACTTTCGGTGGAGGGTTAAATTATATTCAGAAAACTCCTGAAGGGAAATATGTGTTTATTAGTTCTAGAAATAACCTGAAAGGTTTTCCGTATGACCGTTGTTACCGTGTACGCCATATCACTTCTGACAAGAAGGGGAATATATGGGTGGGGAGCAGTGATGGCGCGCTTAGTTTTAAAGAGGATTTTAAAGATCCGGAGTCGATTGTGTTCCATCTTTATGCACGTATCCCCGATGATATGAATTGTCTGAGCAACAATAACGTATATCGGATTGTCACCACTTCACAAGGAGAAGTTTATCTGGCTACATTTGGGGGAGGACTTAACCAGCTTGTTCCATGAACGGGGAAGGGAAGGCGGTATTTAAATCCTATACCGTGAAGGATGGTTTGCCTTCAGATATCCTGTTGTCTGTAGAAGAGGATGACACGGGGAATCTGTGGATAAGTACGGAAAACGGATTGAGTAAATTTATTCCGTCCGAACAGCGTTTTGAAAATTATAATGAACGGGATTTTGGGGGTAAAATACGTTTTGAGGAGGGGACATCGCTGAATCTTAGTTCCAGTACCCTACTCTTTGGTACCAGTCGTGGTATGCTTTATTTTGAACCGGAACATATCAAGAAAAGCAATTATGTTCCATCCATTGTTTTCGGAACGTTGAAAATATCCAATCAGGAGGTGATTCCGGGTGTATCAGGCAGTTTGTTGCGACAGTCTCTTGATAATACAGAACACCTGGTACTTTCGCACAAGGAGAATATTGTAACTTTGTCCTTTGCAGCCTTGGATATGATTTATCCTGAAAATATCCGTTATGCTTATCGTTTGCATGGATTTGATAAGGAATGGAATTATGTGGATAAACAACGTACCGCTACATACACCAATCTGCCGAAAGGGGATTATGTATTTCAGGTTAAATCGACCAATAGTGATGGGGTTTGGGTAGAGAATGAGCGCAGTTTGAGAATCACCATTCAGCCTTCGTTTTGGGAAACGGCTTGGGCTATGGCAATTTATATTCTTGCTTTTCTGTTGATTCTGTTTTCAGGAGTATATATATTGTTTACTATTTATCGTCTGAAACATGAAGTGTCTGTGGAACAGCAGGTTTCTGATATAAAGCTTCGCTTTTTTACAAATATTTCTCACGAACTTCGCACTCCGCTGACATTGATTGCAGGTCCTGTGGAATATGTTCTGAAAAACAAGACTTTGCCGGATGATGTACGTGAGCAATTGCATGTAGTAGAACGTAATACCGACCGTATGCTTCGCTTGGTGAACCAAATTCTTGATTTCCGCAAAATACAGAAAAATAAGATGAAGTTGCGTATAGAGCAGATAGATATTGTTCCTTTTGTACGCCATATCATGGATAATTTTGAATCGCTGGCCGAAGAGCATCATATTGATTTTGTATTCGAAAGTGAAATGCCTTCCTTGAAACTGTGGTAGATGCGGATAAGTTGGAAAAGATTGTCTTCAATCTGCTTTCCAATGCTTTCAAGTATACTCCACAGGGTAAGATGATTACGCTTTTCATTCATGAAAATGAACATAATGTGGCGATTGGTGTGCAGGATCAAGGTATAGGAATTTCTGAAAGCAAGAAAGCTTCCCTTTTTGTCCGTTTTGAAAATCTGTTGGACAAGAATTTGTTTAATCAGCAAAGTTCTGGTATCGGTCTTTCTTTGGTTAAGGAATTGGTGGAACTGCACAAAGCGACTATCCGTGTGGATAGTAAAGAGGGGGAGGGCAGTTGTTTCACGGTTGAGTTTTTGAAAGGCAAGGAGCACTATACGGAGAATGTAGAGTTCATTCTCTCTGATTCTGTCGAAATGAGGCGGAAGAGGTGGAAGAATCTGTTCAGGGACATGAAGAGAAGAGGAATGAAAGCAAAACGATGTTGCTGGTTGAAGATAATTTGGAACTTCGTTTCTTTTTGCGTAGTATCTTCATCTCAAATTTCAACGTCATAGAGGCTGTCAATGGGGCTGAAGGTTTGGATAAGGCTTTGAAGTTTGTTCCGGATATTATTATTAGTGATATCATGATGCCGGAAAAGGATGGTATTACCATGACAGAAGATTTGCGTGCTAATATGGCGACCAGTCACATTCCAGTCGTTTTACTGACGGCTAAAACGGATATGGACAGTAAGTTGGAAGGTATGGAACTGGGAGTTGAGGATTATATAACGAAACCGTTCAGTGCTACTTACCTGAAGGCCAGGGTGGAGAATATTCTGACACAACGTGTCAAGTTGCAACAGTTGTATTGTGCGAATCTGATGAATATTCAGCCTGTTGCGGAGGAAGAACAGCAAACACAGCCTGAGATGTCTTCCCATGACCGTAAGTTTATGGAGAAACTGACGGAATTAATGGAGAAGAATATGGATAATGGCGATTTGATCGTGGATGATTTGGTACAGGAGCTTGCGGTGAGCCGTTCTGTCTTTTTCAAGAAACTGAAGACCCTGACAGGACTTGCCCCCATTGAGTTTATTAAAGAGATGCGTGTGAAACGTGCCGCACAATTGATAGAGAGTGGTGATTATAATATGACGCAGATTGCTTATATGGTAGGTATTAATGATCCTCGTTATTTCAGCAAATGTTTTAAACAACGTTTGGTATGACACCTACCGAATATAAAGAGAATGCGAAAAATAAGCGATAACTTTTGCTGCTATTGGTTGGTTTTTGCAGCGTTTGTTTTTTTTGATTTCTTGAACGATATGTTTAAATGTAGGGTGTTTCTTTTGTTATGTGAGTGAGTTGCTCATGTTATTTTATTATTTTTCCGGATATGCAATGGGGGTTTTTCTGAATTTTTAGTCTTTTACATAGATAATGAACTAAAAAGAAGAAAAAGATGAAAAAAGTAATTTTATTTATGGCAGGTATTTTGGCGAGTATGATGTTGAACGCTCAGTCTCGTTGGAGTGTTACGCCGGAAGCCGGCTTGGTAGTGAATAAGGAAAATGAAGGGACATCAGTTACATTAGGTTTTAAAGCCGGTGCCGGTGTGTTGTATCAGTTAAAGGAAGGGGTGGGAAAGAAGCCTTCTTTTGGCTTGAAGTCCGGGGTTTATATCTTAATGCAGAAAGGTGGGTATCATCCTATGAGCTGGGGAAACATATCAACAGGGGGAGGATTTAGCATGGATTATGAAAAAACGAATGTTGAGTCCACGCGTTATTATTTGCAATTGCCTGTTATGGCTCATTGGGGTTTTAAACTTTGTGATGATGTGCGTCTTAAATTAGCAGTAGGACCTTATGTAGCTGTAGGAATTGGTGGACGTACTAATGCTTATGTTTCTTCCTCAAAATATAATATAGATGAAGAAACAGGTGTTGGACAGTACGAATACCGGAATGATTATTACCGGTTTGGCACATTTAAAGGAAAAACAGTAAATGAGGAATTTGGTTTTGAAGCGTCCCCTCGTTTGGATTGGGGAGGAACGGCTTCTGTCGGGATTGCTGTTAAACGGATTTCATTTACTGTCGGGTATGATTTGGCTTGGGGAAAATATAATAAGGAGCAGAATGATTTAAGGATACGGAATCATATGGTTAGTTTTACTTCAGGGTATAGTTTCTGATAAGAAAAGGATAAATGAAACAAACATACACAAAATTCTTTGTTTAAGATTGTTAAATAGAGATTGTGTATGTTTGTTTTTTATAAACACGATAAAAGTTCAATCTATGAGGAAAATGCTATTCATTACCCTTTTAATGGGCGGTTTGTGTACGACAGTTTCTGTTGCAAAAGCGCAGGAACGCTTGCCGGAATATCTGCAGGCAGAGAAATACACACAAGAAAAATTGAACACCATGTTGTTTTCTACTGTGGTGGATCCGCATTGGTTCCAGAAAGGTAATAATTTCTGGTTCGAGTACAAAACAAGTGAAGGAACCTTTTGGTATGTGGTTGATCCGGCTGCCCGGACAAAGAAGCTTTTGTTTGATAGGGATGAATTAGCTTCCCAGCTTACCGAAATTGTAAAAGATCCCTTTGAGGCACGCCATTTGCCAATCACAAATCTGAAAGCGGAAGAAGATGGGCGTACCTTTACTTTTGAAGTAAAGTCAACAAAAGATGCGACACCAAAGAAAGATGGCAAGGATAAGAAGGACAAGAAGAATGAGAAGGAAATCTTTTATTTTTCTTATGACTATCCTACCCGTAAATTGACCCATCTGAAAGATAAAGAAGACGACCTGAAGAAAATCTATTGGGGATCGGTCTCTCCTGATGGTAAAACGGTGATTTATGCCAAGGATTTGAATTTGTATCGCATGAGTCGTGAAGATTATGAAAAGGCGAAAAAAAATGAAAAGGATAGTACGATCGTGGAAATCCAGCTTACTACAGATGGCATGAAGGATTTTGGCTATGGTATTCCCTATAGTATGTTGAATACAGATACTTTATGTAATGGCAAGCGTCGTCGTGTAGGTGGAGTGTGGTCTCCGGATTCACGTTATTTTGCTATGACAGTTTCTGACGATCGCGCTGTGAAAGAGTTATGGGTAATAAATTCGATGGCCCGTCCACGTCCCACATTGGAAACTTATAAATACCAGATGCCGGGAGAAAAGGAAGCTCCCATAGAACACCTGTACTTGTTTGACTTGGTTGATAATAAACGTAAGGAAATTAAAGTAGCAGCTTATAAAGATCAAAGCATTGGCCTGGAATACAAACCAATGATGCAAAAACAGCGTGGTATGGAAGATCAGGCTGCCGTTTGGCAGGGTGATAACAACCGTTTCTTCCTGACCCGCAGCAGCCGTGATTTACATCGGATTGATGTTTGTTCCTATACGATAGGACAGGATTCTGTTGTACCAGTAATAAAGGAACGGATGAATACCTATCAGGAAACTCGTCCTTTAAGAGTCTTGAATGGTGGAAAGGAAATTATTCAATGGAGTGAGCGTGATGGTTGGGCACACCTTTATTTATATGATGATCAGGGTAATTTGAAAAATCGTATCACAAAAGGTCCCTGGCACGTGGAGGAAATCTTGAAAGTAGATGACAAGGCGCGTGTGATTTATTTTACTGCCAATGGAATGAATGCGAAAGAACATCCTTATTATGAACATTTGTATCGTGTGAATCTGGATGGCAGCGGTTTGAAATTACTGACCAAAGGGGATTATTTCCATCGTGTGGAAGTGGATGATGATGCTCGTTTTGTGGTGGATAACTATTCGCGTGTAAATACGGTGCCCTGCGCCATCCTGCTGGATACTAATGGCAATAAGGTAATGGATATTCAGGAGAGTGATTTTTCACAGCTTTTTGCTGCCGGTTATAAATTTCCGGAAATATTTAAGGTAAAGGCGGCTGATGGCGTGACAGATCTGTATGGTGTGATGTATAAACCTTTTAATTTTGACTCAACTAAGGTTTATCCTATTGTGGATTATGTTTATCCTGGGCCACAGGTGAAGGTGTTTATTATCCGTTTACCCGTATGAGCCCCCGTACCGACCGTTTGGCACAGGCCGGATTTATTGTTATTTCTGTGGGACAACGCGGCGGGCATCCTAGCCGCTCTAAATGGTATCATAATTATGGATATGGAAATATGCGTGATTATCCGCTGGCCGATCATAAATATGCTATCGAGCAATTGGCGCAGCGTCATCATTTTATAGATATAGATAAGGTTGGTATTCATGGACATTCGGGAGGTGGATTTATGAGTACGGCGGCTATGTGCCAATACCCGGATTTCTTCAAAGTGGCTGTTTCTTGTGCCGGAAATCATGATAACAATATCTATAACCGTTGGTGGAGTGAAACGCATCACGGCGTAAAAGAGGTGGTGAGTGAGAAAGGGGATACAACTTTCGTTTATAAGATTGCTGCTAATCCTGAAATAGCGAAGCAATTGAAAGGAAATTTGTTATTGATTCATGGTGATATTGATAATAATGTGCATCCGGGCAATACCTTACGGGTAGTTGACGCCTTGATTCGTGCCGGGAAGCGTTTTGATATGCTGATTCTTCCTCAACAGCGTCATGGATTCGGTGATATGAATGAATATTTCTATTGGAAACTGGTTGATTACTTTTCCGAACATCTGAAAGGGAAAAGTGAAAAATCGGTAGATATACCGAAACGGTAGATTTAGGATCATTGCCGGACGAATATGAAAGGAGCACAGAGGTTCGTGTCATTAAGATACCTTTGTGCTCCTTCTTGTTTTTATATTATAGCAGACTGTTGATATAAGCCTTCATGTCCGGTGTAGCGGATTTTGCTTCCAGATACAGTTTATACTGCGCTTTGGTGCGTACCAGATTATGGTCTTTATACCGGGTTTGATAATACGTGTCTCCGTTTATATAATCTGCTAAAAAGCGTACAGCTTGCATATAGGGGAACAGGGTGGCAGCGTAAGGTAGCATTTCTATTTCGAGAGGAGTCAGGAAAGTCCGGGCCGATTCAATATAACCTTTGGTAAATGCTTTGAAGATTTCCATGTTGAACTTCACCTTATTTAAATCAGCCTCATCCTCCTTGCCGGTATTGGCTGCCGAACGGAGGAAATCACCGAAATCGGAGAAAATGAAACTGGGCATTACCGTGTCCAGGTCAATGACACACAACACTTTTCCGTTTTCATCAAATAACATGTTGCTTACTTTTGTGTCACAGTGGCAGATGCGTTTGGGCAATTTGCCTTCACGGTAAAAACGTTCAGCGCTGCACATCGTATCAGCATCTTTTTCTATTGCGTCCACTATGTCCTGTACTTCTGCCAAACGGCCGGATATGTTGGCGGATACGGCTTCACGTAATTGTTTTAAGCGGAATTCCATATTGTGGAAATCGGGGATGATTTCTCCGAGTTGTTCGGGTACATCAGCCAGCATGGCCTGGAATTCACCAAACTTCAGTCCTGCCAGATAGGAAGATTCCGGTGTAACTGTTTCCAATGTTTGTGAACGCGGAATAAATATTGAAATTCGCCAATAACCTTCTCCATCATAGAAATAGGTCTTGCCATTGGTGGAAGGTAGAAAATGGAGTACCTTACGTTCAATGTCCTCTTCGTGTCTGGCTTCCAGCTTTTGGCGGATGTGTCTGGTCACTACTTCTATATTGTGTTGCAGCATTTCAATATTGGTAAATATTAAATGGTTGATTCGTTGCAATACATAGTCAGGCTCTTCAGGAGATACCGATTTTACCAGATAAGTCTGATTGATGAGGCCGGATGTCAAAGCTTTGATTTCTTTCACTTCACCACTTTGGGGAACTGTTTGATAATTTTTTTGAGGTTTTCCATAGGTTTGTTTGAATAATGTCTATATATACGAAACAAAGATAACTTCTTTCCTCCAATTGGAGGAAAGAAGTTATCTTAAAAAACATATAATAGGAATATAAATCTTTTTATTTTTTCAAATCAGTCTGGAACATACGGTCGGCGCGTAACAGATGACGCCAGTAGGAAACCAATTCTTGTGATTCCTGCAATACATTGAGGTACACCATGGAGCTTTTACATTGACATCCCGTTCTTGTATGCGGTCCATCTGTTCTTTGCGCAAGGTAGAGATCTTGCCTTTCAGAAGGGCGCCTTCACGTAGCAAGGCATCAGTCTGATCGTAGGCCTTGTTGGCAAGTACTTCAGTAGCCTTGGTCATTAATGCGGTCATCTCATCGCGGATAGGGATGAACTCGTTAGTGGCACGTTCCGATAATGGGGTGAACTTATTGTCCACGTGTTCTTTACAAGGATCGCAGATACGTTTCAGACAGTAAAGCATTTGTTCACAACTGTTGCTTCCCAAGTGGAACCAAGTGTTTTTCTCGATAGCAGTAAAGTTGTCTATACGGCGCAGACCTAGTATTTCTTTACGGCGTATCTTTTTTAACATTTCTTTCTGATTGTCGGTATTGTTCACGGCCTTGCGCAGAGCTTTCAGATTTTCGTTGATGAAACCGTCGGTTATCTGCCGGTAGGTTTCATTGGTGAATGCCATTTCGGCTACCAATGTGTTATTTACATGCTGGCGGAGTAATCTCCAACGCTCTTCTTTGTCTTTACTGGCAATGAGGCGGGAGAATATGTCGTCTTTGCCTTTATCCTTCTGTTTCTTGCTGTAGTGTATGTTGCTGCGAACCAATAAGAAGATGGCAAGTGCAATAAGGCCAACATGGCGAATGTGCCTCCATAATACATGATGAGCGTAACCACAAAACAGATAGTGAAAGCGGCTCCGGCAGTGATGAACCATCCACCGATAACAGAAAGCACACCGGTGATACGGTATACGGCACTGTCACGGCTCCAGCACGGTCGGCTAATGAACTACCCATAGCTACCATGAAAGTTACGTAAGTGGTAGAAAGAGGGAGTTTCAAAGAGGTTCCCAAAGCTATGAGCAGACCGGCCAGTACCAAATTGACAGAAGCGCGTATCAAATCAAATGCTGCCCCGTTCTCCATAATCATCACATCTTTGTTAAAACGGCTGTCGGCCCATCGTTTCAGATTGTCGGGCAATATTTTGGCTATACTTTCCGAAGCGCTCATGGTAGAACGGACAATACTGCGTGCTACAGCGGAAGAACCAAACATTTCGTCACCTTCATCCTGACGCGAGAGATCTACCGAAGTCTTCACTACATTTTGCGCTTTTTTTGAAGTAATCAGCGCATATACCATGATGACGCCTGCTAAAAATAAAAAAAGGAATGGGGTTTTAGCCGGACCATTCAGTGAATTCATCAAGTATCCCATTGGTTCACCGTTTCCATTAGCCATGAAGTCTGTATAAGCTGAGAAGCCTGCCAAAGGCACACCAATGAAGTTTACTAAGTCATTGCCTGCAAAAGCCATAGCTAAGGCAAAAGTACCTAACATTACCACCACCTTGAATACATTTATCTTGCACCAATGCAATATTTGCATCAGAATGGTGAAGAACACAAAACTGCAACTTACTAACATCAAGGTGTTTTCCTGAATCCAATGTTTGTTTTCGGTGGTCATGAAGCGGAATCTTTCAGACCTTTTATCAACATGAAGTAGATAATGGCCGTAACAGCAATACCGCCGAACAGTCCGATAGTGTATTTCAGTTTCTTTGTATAATTAAATGTGAAGAGGAGACGGGAGAGATATTGTACTAATGTGCCGAAGAAGAAAGCTACTGCTACTGAGAGGAAGATACCTAAAATGACGGACAATGCCTTTTCCGTATTCAGCAGATCAGCAAATCCTAGCATTCCAGTTTTCGTCTCCTGCTATTTTGATAAGAGCTAGAACGAAAGTACCTCCCAATAGTTCGAATACCATGGATACGGTAGTGGAGGTAGGCATTCCTAAGGAATTGAAAATATCCAATAGGACTACGTCTGTTACCATAACTGCTAGAAAGATACACATTAACTCCTGAAAATAAAATTGTTCAGGCCTGAAAATACCGTGCCGTGCGATTTCCATCATACCGTTGCTCAGTGTGGCGCCGATGAAGATACCGAAAGCGGCAATGGCGATGATGGTCTTGAATGACGCGGCTTTAGCACCGATGGCGGAATTCATAAAGTTCACTGCGTCGTTGCTGACGCCTACTACCAAATCGAATATGGCTAGCAGAAAAAGGAATACGACGATTCCCAAAAACATTGTTTCCATATAATTTTGTCTCTCTATTTTATTGGGCGCAAAGGTACGGGAGGTATATTATGATAAAATGTCATATATGTTACATTTGTGTTACAGGCGTTTTTTTGTTCGCCACGGATTGCACGGATTCACACAACTTGATTTTTAATTTATTATTATCCATATTTAGTGGCGGATCTCTTCTTTTTTGAAACAAATATGAGTGGATAAATAATATTTCACGTTTATGTGTGGAATTTATAGAGTGAAAATTTATACCTTTGTAGCCCAAATACTTAATCTATAAAAAATGTCAGAGGCTAAGAGAATTAAAACCGCATTGGTGTCGGTTTATCACAAAGAAGGTTTGGACGAGATTATAACCAAACTACACGAAGAAGGAGTAGAGTTCCTGTCAACAGGAGGTACAAGACAGTTTATCGAATCTTTAGGTTTCCCTTGCAAAGCGGTGGAGGATCTTACTACTTATCCCTCTATTTTGGGCGGACGTGTGAAGACACTGCATCCTAAAGTCTTTGGAGGTATTTTATGCCGTCGTGGTTTGGAACAAGATATGCAACAGATAGAAAAATATGAAATACCCGAAATAGATTTGGTCATCGTTGACCTGTATCCGTTTGAAGCAACTGTGGCTTCGGGGGCCGAAGAACAAGCTATCATCGAAAAAATTGATATAGGTGGTATTTCTTTGATTCGTGCTGCTGCTAAGAACTTTAATGATGTGGTGATTATCGCTAGTCAGGCACAATATAAGCCGTTCCGTGATATGTTGCTGGAACATGGCGCTACTACTTCACGCGAGGAACGCCGTTGGTTCGCAAAAGAAGCGTTTGCTGTTTCTTCTCATTATGATTCTGCTATCTTTAACTATTTTGATGGTGGTGAAGGTTCGGCTTTCCGTTGCGCGGTGGAAGAACAAAAACAACTTCGTTATGGTGAAAATCCTCATCAGAAAGGTTATTTCTATGGAAATCTGGATGCGATGTTCGACCAGATTCATGGAAAAGAAATTTCCTATAACAATTTGTTGGATATCAATGCGGCCGTTGATTTGATTGATGAATTTGATGAGGTGACATTTGCCATTCTGAAGCATAATAATGCCTGTGGATTAGCTTCGCGCCCTACTGTGCTGGAAGCATGGAAAGATGCGTTGGCAGGCGATCCGGTGTCGGCTTTCGGCGGTGTGTTGGTTACTAATGCCGTGATTGATAAAGAAACAGCGGAAGAAATCAATAAACTGTTCTTTGAGGTAATTATTGCTCCGGATTATGATGTAGATGCATTAGAGATTCTGGGACAGAAGAAGAACCGTATTATTTTGGTTCGTAAGGAAGCTAAATTGCCGAAGAAACAATTCCGTTCTTTATTGAATGGGGTTTTGGTTCAGGAAAGAGACCTGGATGTGGAAACTCCTGCCGACTTGAAGCAGGTTACTGAAAAAGCTCCTACGGCGACTGAAATAGAAGATATGTTATTTGCAAATAAGATTGTGAAGAATAGTAAAAGTAATGCTATTGTACTGGCCAAGAACAAACAACTGCTGGCTAGCGGTGTAGGTCAGACTTCACGTGTGGATGCATTGAAACAAGCCATTGAAAAAGCAAAATCATTTGAGTTTGATTTGAATGGCGCAGTGATGGCCAGTGATGCTTTCTTCCCTTTCCCCGATTGTGTAGAGATAGCGGATAGGGAGGGTGTGAAAGCTGTTATCCAGCCGGGAGGCTCTGTAAAAGACGAGTTGACTTTCCAATACTGCAATGAACATGGCGTAGCTATGGTCATTACAGGGATTCGTCACTTTAAACACTAAGATCATTGCAATTTACCATTTGCGGCTACAATCGGACTGTTTATACAGCATTGTTCAGGTAAATGGTAAATTGCAAATGTCAATTGTAAATTGCTAAATTGTAAATGAATTTATGGGATTATTCTCCTTTACACAAGAGATTGCGATGGACCTTGGCACTGCCAATACCATCATTTTAAATAACGGGAAGATTGTAGTGGACGAACCTTCGGTCGTTGCGCTTGATCGCCGTACCGACAAGATGATTGCCGTAGGCGAACGGGCTAAAATGATGTACGAGAAGGAAAATCCGAATATTCGTACTGTACGTCCGCTACGCGACGGGGTTATTGCCGACTTTAATGCCTGTGAACAGATGATGCGCGGTTTAATAAAGAAAGTGAACATGGGTAATCGTTTCTTTTCTCCTTCTTTGCGTATGGTGATCGGAGTTCCCTCAGGTAGCACTGAAGTAGAGCTTCGTGCGGTACGTGACAGTGCTGAGCATGCGGGAGGACGGGATGTTTATTTGATTTTTGAACCTATGGCCGCGGCTATTGGTATCGGGATTGATGTAGAGGCTCCTGAAGGTAATATGATTGTTGATATAGGTGGTGGTTCTACAGAAATTGCCGTGATTTCATTGGGTGGTATTGTTTCCAACAATTCGATACGTATTGCCGGTGACGATCTTACAGCCGATATTCAGGAATATATGAGCCGTCAGCACAATGTGAAGGTGAGTGAACGTATGGCCGAACGTATCAAGATACATGTAGGCGCTGCCTTGACTGATTTGGGAGATGATGCTCCCGAAGATTACATTGTACGCGGGCCTAACCGTATCACTGCTCTTCCCATGGAAGTTCCGGTGTGTTATCAGGAGGTGGCGCATTGTTTGGAAAAGAGTATTGCAAAAATTGAAACAGCTATCCTTAGTGCATTGGAACAGACTCCGCCTGAACTTTATGCTGATATTGTTTTGAACGGTATTTATTTGGCTGGTGGTGGTGCTTTGCTGCGCGGTTTGGACAAGCGTCTGACAGACAAAATCAATATTCCGTTCCATATAGCCGAAGATCCTTTGCTGAGTGTGGCGAAAGGTACCGGTATTGCACTGAAGAATGTAGATCGTTTCTCTTTTTTGATGCGGTAAATGATTTGCTAATGAGGCAGTTTGCTAATTTGCTAATGCCATGCGGTATGGATAGCGCAGTACATTGGCACATTGGCAAATTAGCACATTGAACAATTGGTATTAATGAAAAATCTGCTGAATTTCTTTTTAAAGTATAACTACTGGTTTCTCTTTGTCCTTTTGGAGATAATCAGTTTTGCTTTATTATTCCGCTTCAACAGTTATCAGGGGAGTGCGTTCTTTACATCTGCTAATTTTGTTTCGGGAGCTATGTATGATGCAGCCAATAATGTTACCGGATATTTTCATCTGAAAACGATCAACGATGAGTTGGTACAGAAAAATGTGGAACTGGAATTGCAGTTGGAGAGTATCCGTAAAGCTTTGATTGAAGCGACGGAAGACAGCAGTGGTGTAGAACAGCTTAAGCAGGAAGCACTGGCAGGATATGATATATTCAAGGCTAGCGTGATAAATAACAGTGTGACTCATGCTGATAACTATATTACACTTGACAAAGGAGAAGCGGATGGCATTCGTAGTGAGATGGGAGTGGTAAATGGAAGCGGTGTGGTTGGTATTGTTTATCTCACCTCTCCACATACTCCATTGTCATTCCGGTATTGAATTCCAAAAGCAGTATTAGCTGTAAGATAAAACGGAGTGATTATTTCGGCTTCTTGAAATGGGATGGCGGTTCATCCGAATTTGCTTTTATAAAGGATATGCCCCGTCATTCATTATTTTCTTTAGGTGACACCATTGTAACCAGTGGACACAGTGCTGTTTTCCCTTCCGGCATTCCGGTGGTACGGTAGATGATATCGCCGATAGTCACGATGGCTTGTCTTATTTGCTGCGGGTGAAACTATTTACGGACTTCGCCCGTTTGAATGATGTGCGCGTAATTGCCCAAAAAGGCAGGAGGAACAATTGGAGTTGGAAAAGCAGGTAAAAACGACTAAGTAAGAAGGTTGATGTTGACTTATCTACAAAGAATAGAGTGGTTTATCGGACTGGTACTGTTGCAAGTGCTGGTGCTGAATCATATGCATATCAACGGGTATGCCACTCCTTTCTTTTTTATCTATTTTATTTTGAAGTACAATTCGGGAGTTAGCCGTAATGTCCTTATGATATGGGCATTCCTGTTGGGATTGACAGTCGATATATTAGGCAACACTCCGGGGATGAATGCGGCTGCGGCCACAGTACTGGCTTTTATGCGTGAACCTGTATTACGATTAGTCACGCTCCGCGATAGCGTCGAGGATTTTGAACCGGGTATCAAGAGTATGGGATTCTCGCCTTTCTTCCGGTATATCTTATTGTGTACTTTCTTATTTTGTACCATTTTACTTGTCATAGATACTTTTTCATTCTTCAACCTGCCTGTCTTATTGTTGAAAATATTGACAGATGCCTCAATAACCATCATTTGTATATTGTGTGCTGAGGCGATCAGGAGGAAAAAATAGTGGAAAGAGATTATAGTCTGGAGAAGCGGAAATATGTAATCGGTGCATCGGTGATCGTTATTGTGCTGATTTACCTGATACGTCTTTTTACCTTGCAGATTATGAGTGAGGATTATAAAAAGAACGCCGATAGCAACGCTTTTCTGAACAAGACACAATACCCTAGCCGTGGGGTGATGTACGATCGGAACGGTAACCTGCTGGTGTATAACCAACCTGCCTATGACGTTACGATGGTGATGAAAGAGGTGCACAACCTTGATACGCTTGATTTATGTAAAACATTGAATATTACCCCCGACTATTTTAAAAAGCGTATCCGCGAGATAAAGGACAGACGTTCCAATCCGGGCTACTCTCCATATACTCATCAGGTATTTATGACCCAGCTTTCGGCAGAAGAGTGCGGAGTCTTCCAAGAAAAACTGTTCAAGTTTCCCGGTTTCTATATTCAGCGGCGTACTATCCGCCAGTATAATTACAATGCGGCTGCTCATGTTCTGGGAGATATTGCAGAAGTGTCCAAGGGGGATATTGAAGCCGATGATTACTATGTACGCGGTGACTTCATAGGGAAACAGGGGGTGGAACGCTCATACGAAAAACAGTTGAGGGGCGAGAAAGGAGTGGAGATATTACTGCGCGATGCCCGTGGACGTATTCAGGGGCGGTATATGGACGGGAAATATGACAAGACTCCCGTTCCGGGGAAGAATCTGAAACTAGGTATAGACATAGAGCTTCAGATGTTGGGAGAGCGTCTGTTGGAAGGGAAGATAGGCAGTATAGTGGCTATCGAGCCATCCACAGGAGAAATACTTTGTATGGTATCTGCTCCCACTTTTGACCCAAGATTGATGGTGGGGCGCCAACGGGGTAAAAATCATCTGGAACTGGCGCGTGACAGTTGGAAACCATTGCTGAACCGTTCTATTATGGGGCAATTCCCACCGGGATCTACTTTCAAGACTACTCAGGCGTTGACTTTCCTGCAAGAGGGGATTATTACTCCTCAGACAGCCTATTCTTGCTATCATGGCTTTGTGTATGCCGGTCTTAGGGTGGGCTGCCACTCTCATGGGTCGCCCCTGCCTTTGGTGCCTGCCATTGCAACTTCCTGTAACGGTTATTTCTGTTGGGGGTTGTTTCACATGATAGGGGCGAAGAAGAAGTATGGTTCTGTACAGACTGCATGAATACATGGCGTGATTATATGGTTTCTATGGGATTTGGTTATCCTTTGGGAGTAGACCTTCCGGGTGAGAAGCGTGGGATGATCCCGAATGCTGCTTATTATGATAAGAACTATCGGGGATCATGGAACGGACTGACGATTATTTCTATTTCCATCGGCCAGGGGGAAGTGACGGCTACTCCGTTGCAGATTGCTAACCTTGGGGCTACTATTGCTAACCGGGGCTATTATATTACTCCGCATGTAGTGAAAGAAGTGGAAGACGAGCCGTTGGATACCCTGTATACGACCAAACGTTATACTAAAGTAAGCCGTGAACATTATCAGACGGTAGTCGAAGGTATGCGTTCGGCAGTATTGGGAGGAACTTGCCGTAATGCGAATATTCCGGGAATTGAAGTGTGTGGCAAGACAGGTACGGCGCAAAACCGTGGAAAGGACCATTCTGCTTTTATGGGGTTTGCACCAATGAATGATCCTAAGATTGCGTGGTAGTCTATGTAGAGAATGGAGGTTGGGGAGCAATCTATGGTGTACCTATCGGTGCATTGATGATGGAGAAATATTTAAAAGGCGAACTTTCACCGGAAAGTGAGGCGAAAGCGGCGGAAATACAAAACAGACGAATAGATTATGGCATACACGAACGATAGTATATGGAAATCAGTGGACTGGATGACTATCTGCATTTATCTGATGCTGGTTATCTTTGGATGGTTCAGCGTATGTGGAGCAGCTATGATTATGGTGAGATTGATTTTTTTAGTTTCGACACTAGGGCAGGAAAACAGTTTGTATGGATCTGTTGCTCTTTGGGGCTCGGATTTATCCTGATGATGTTGGAGGATAAGTTGTATGATATGTTTGCTTACATTTTATATGGAGGCATGATGCTGCTGTTGTTGATAACACCTTTTCTGGCAGAGGATACTAAGGATCTTACTCATGGATAAAATTCGGACCTGTAAGTTTGCAACCGGCGGAATTTGCTAAATTTGCCACGGCGCTGGCTTTGGCTAAATTTATGAATGTCTACGGGTTTACAATGAGTAAGTTAAAGTATTCATTGCCTGTGGTAGGGATGGTGTTGCTGCCCATGCTGCTTATTATTTTGCAACGGGAAACGGGGTCGGCTTTGGTTTATCTGGCTTTCTTTTTTATGCTGTACCGGGAGGGAATGCCGGGTTCTATTTTGTTTGCCGGGATTTGCGCCGTGGTCTATTTTGTAGTTGGAATCCGTTTTGGCAATGAATTGATGGCGGATGACTGTACTTCCATCGGTGAATTTTCTGTGTTGCTGCTGATAGTCATCCTTTCTGCTTTATTAGTTAATAGTTATTGCAAAAAAGCATCGGTAGTGTGGTATATCGGAGGGATTGGTGTTGGTGGTACCTTGCTGGCTTTATTATTTTCGTATTATGTTATCCCTTTTGACATTACTTGGTTCCAATATGGATTGTGCGTAGTTTTATTGTTCTATTTGATCTTCCTTTCTATGCATGAACGTATGCGTAATTATTTTTATATTGCTCTATTTGCGATAGGTTCGGTGGGATTTCTTTTTTCTGCCGATTATGTTTTCAATAATGTGCTGGAGCCACATCAGCAGATACGTATTAAAGTGGTGCTTGGTATGGAGGAAGACTTGGCTGGGGCAGGATACAATGTGAACCAAAGTAAGATTGCTATTGGTTCGGGAGGTTTATGGGGGAAAGGCTTTTTGAATGGTACACAGACTAAACTGAAGTATGTGCCTGAACAGGATACAGACTTTATCTTCTGTACGGTAGGGGAAGAAGAAGGCTTTATAGGTTCGGCGGCTGTATTGTTTCTTTTTACCGGACTTATTTTGCGTCTTATTGTGGTGGCGGAGCGTCAGCATACTCGTTTTGCCCGTGTTTATGGATATTCGGTATTAAGCATTTTCTTATTCCATCTGTTTATTAATATAGGTATGGTTTTAGGACTGACCCCCGTTATAGGCATACCACTGCCTTTTTTCAGTTATGGGGGATCTTCTTTGTGGGGATTTACGATCTTGCTTTTTGTATTCTTGCGTATTGATGCAGGGCGGGGAAAACGTTAGAGCTTATTGGTTTTCCGGTTTGCGCAACCGGATACCTATATCGCTGATTCCCGTCAACGGGTTGTCCGTCATGATATGGACGATGCGGAAAGTACGTGCGCTTCCTTCTGTACGGATAGGAATAGATGCTTTATAAGGCAGGTCACATTGATATAATCCACAAAGACCATTTCCTGTTTTATTTCCAGCTTCGTCAACCAGAAAAAGTTGTAAAGTGTCTGTGACGTAAGTCAAAGTATCCTTTGTGTTATGGCTGACTTCTAGCCAAATATCTCTGTAAGGATAAGATTCTTGATAACGGATACCGATTTCTGCTTCGTAATTTCCGGCAGGGATAGAATTGGGCAGGGTATAAACAAGAGTATCACTTTTATCCCATCCGTCAAGGGGGACGGGGGCGTAAGAGTGATAGATGATATTGTTTTGACAGGCTGCCAATATGAGTATTGGCAGCCATGTCAGTTTATTCTTTAGTTGATACAGGAGTTTGTGGCTTTTCATTCGGGATTTGGCTATTGTTTCCGTTGTTCTTGTTGTCATTTTCCTTTCCTCCTCCGTTATTCCGGTTTTCACTGCCTCCTTCATTATTACCATTATTGGGGCGGCGTTTATTGCGGTTCCGGTTTCCGTCTTCCCGATTTTCACGACTGCGTTCTTCCCGGTTGCGACTTTCCCTGTTGCGATTTTCTTCTTTAGGGCGGTTTCCGTTCTCTTCGCGTGGCTGCTGAGCCTTGTTTTCTTTAGGCTCTCTAGGTTGTTTGGGACGTCCTTCTCTAGGTGGCCGGTTTTCTTTGGGTTGTTGTGACCGGTTCTCTTTAGGTTGTTGCGGACGTCTGTTTTCATTGGGAGTACCTTCTCCGTTATTACCGTTATTTTCCGGCTTACGTTTTTTCTTTCGGTTGCTGTTGTTGCCTTTTCGTTTGTCGAATCGGGTTAAGCTTTCTTGTTCTACTAAATCAACGGGCTTTTGAGGTTCGTTCTTTTTGACAGATTCGGTTAAGCTTTCCGGTTTCTCACCCCGTCGGTTCATATTAATAATTTCAAAAGCACGGCGTGCGGTGATGGTTACGGCATTAGCTATGAAGTTTTTGTCAGTAGAGTACATGATAGTTCCCTTCAAAATATCCGCTTTGAAAAAATAGAATGTACTATCCGTCGTTTCTAAAGTCATTTCTTTGCTTGGAAGGCGTTTTTGGGACTCTACATAAGCGTCTACCTCATAGTTTAGGCAGCATTTCAGCTTGGCACATTGTCCGGCTAACTTTTGGGGATTCAGAGAAATATCTTGATAACGTGCCGCACTGGTAGATACAGATACAAAATTTGTCATCCAGGTAGCGCAGCACAATTCACGTCCGCAAGGTCCGATACCGCCAATGCGTCCGGCTTCTTGACGGGCGCCAATTTGTTTCATTTCTATACGTACACGGAAAGCTTCGGCCAGTACTTTGATCAGTTGGCGGAAGTCTACACGTTCGTCCGCGATGTAATAAAAGATAGCTTTGTTGCCATCGCCTTGATATTCCACATCACCGATCTTCATGTCCAGGTTCAGATTCTTGGCTATCTGGCGGGACCGGATCATTGTGTCATGTTCTTTGGCTTTTGCCTCCTCGTATTTTTCCATATCTACAGGTTTTGCCTTGCGGTAGATACGCTTGATTTCGGCATCGGGTTTGATGTTTGCCTTACGCATTTGCAAAGGTACCAATCTTCCCGTCAGGTTACTGTACCGATATCGTGTCCGGGGCTTGCTTCTACAGCTACTATATCCCCTTTTTCCAGCTTCAGTTTGTTGCTGTTCTTATAATACCCTTTGCGGGTATTCTTGAATTGAACTTCAACCATTTCCTGTTCCTCGGTGTTGCCGGGAATATCAGCCAGCCAGTCGTAGGTGTTCAGCTGCTTATCCTGTCGTCCGCAGCCTTTGCAACACAAACAGCCGCTTCCGTTCTTTAATTTGAATTCATTGTCCATAATTCTGTTTTAATTGAGAATTGAAAATTGAGAACTAAGAAATAAATGCCATGCGGTTCTGTTATTTTTTAATGCTCAATTCTCAACTTTTAATTTTTCAATAGCACAATCATTTTTAAAGAGAAATCAAAGAACACCATTTTGGGATTCACATTCTGTCCTATATGTAATTGTGCTTCACTAAGTTCGTCCATTATGCCCATCACATTCCGCTCGTTGACAAACGGTGCGAAACGGGTGGAAAAATTTTGTTCTTCGGGATTCATATACACTAAATCACGTTGATGAAAGTTGTATATGAAGTTTTCTCGTATCATACGTTGGCAGTAGGCCAGAAAATTCTTCTGACGTTCACGCCCCATGGAGGCTACCGCATCGCTCCATTGTCTCATTTCGCGTATCTTCCGTTGATAGGAAAGGCGCATCAAATTTATAAAGAGTTCAAAGAACAGTTTGTTTTCCTCGCTCAGATGTATGGTTTCCAGTGCTTTCAGAAAATTGCCTTCTGAGCGGTGTGCTATATCGTCAGCATCTTCCGGTTGTAGTCCGTATTTGGTTTGCAATACTTTTGAGATCTCAGGTTCTTTGATCCCATGAATATTAAATCGTTGGGTACGGCTTTGGATCGTTTGCAAAATGGCATCAGGCTCTTCGGATACTAATAAAAAGACAGTCATGGCAGGAGGCTCTTCCAGTAACTTCAGCAGTTTGTTGCTGCATTCCACGTTCATCTTTTCGGGAAGCCATATAATCATGATTTTGTAACCGCCTTGACTGGATTTCAAGCTGAGCTTTCGTACAATCTCATCGCTCTCTTTTACAAAGATTTGCGCCTGTTGGTTTTCTGCTCCCATCTCTTTCAGCCAATGGTTCAGATTAAAATATGGGTTCTGCAGGACAAAGTTGCGCCAGTCTGCTATGAAATCATCGCATACGGTATCCTTTCCGGCTTTTTTCTTGATAACAGGAAAAACGAAATGCAGGTCGGGATGTATCAGCTTATTGAATTTCACACAAGTGGGGCAAATTCCGCAGGCATCTTGTTCACCACGGTTTTCACAGCAGATGTAACGGGCATAAGCTATTGCCAAAGGCAACTTTCCTGTACCTTCGGGACCGCAAATCAGTTGTGCATGAGGGATTCTTCCTTCTTTTACCTCGGCTATGAGCCGCTGTTTTGCTTCCTCTTGTCCTATTACATCTTTAAATAACATTGCTTTTTATAGTCATTTATTTACTGTTTAATAAATTGCTTTTGCAACTTCCTTTACACTGTTCACGGCACTTACGGTATAGAAATGAATGCTGGGAACCCCACAGGCTATTAATTCACGGCACTGGTGTATGCACCATTCTATGCCAAGACTTTCCGCTTCTTCATCTGTTTGACATTTCATCGCTTCGCTTGCCAGTTCTTGCGGCAAGTCTATCTTGAACGTCTTGGGTATCATGTTCAGCTGGGATAATTTGCGGAAAGGTTGATACCCGGAATAATAGGTACATTGATTCCTTCTTTTCTTACCCTTTCTACAAATTCGAAATATTTGCGGTTGTCATAGAACATCTGTGTCACAGCATATTCAGCTCCTGCTTCAATCTTTTTCTTCAGCCAATAAATATCTTGTTCCATATTGGGTGATTCCTCGTGTTTTTCAGGATAGCAGGCTACTCCATAACTGAACGGAGTTCCTGTTACCTTGATGGGGGAACCGTCTACAAATACGCCTTTATTGAAATCATTGATCTGCTCTTCCAGTTCTATGGCGTGGTTGTAACCGTTGTTTTCGGGTACGAAAGCTGATTCGTGCTTTGCCTTGTCACCACGCAGTACCAACAAGTCGGTGATGCCCAGGAATTGTAGATCTAACAATACATATTCTGTATCTTCGCGGGAGAAACCGCTGCACAGGATATGTGGCACTGTCGTTATATTGTATTTGTTCTGCAAAGCGGCGGCAACAGCAACTGTTCCGGGACGGCGGCGCTGGCGTGTACGTTGGTACAGCCCGTTTCCCAGCTCCTTGTACACATATTCGCTGCGGTGGGTTGTAATATTGATATATTTAGGGTCGAATTCGCGTAGCGTATCAACCGTTTTATACAGTTTTTCAATACCCGTTCCTTTCAGCGGAGGGAGAATTTCAAAAGAAAAAGCCGTATTGTCCGTGCTTTTTATTAAATCAACTACTCTCATCGTTCTGTCTCGTTCTCTTATGCCTTCTCGGGCGGAATTACATATTTGGGCAAAAATAAGAAAAATATCGTAGTTTATGGGGATGAAAAAGCGATTTATTTTATCTTTATTCTATAATAAAGTGAAACATACGGAGAGAAAAGCGTTTCCTTGCAGCTAAGCCGTGGTTTTCCACACTTGTCAGGGATACCGTCCGTGATGGTGGAGTAACCTTTCTCCTGCTTACAGGCATTGCTCTCTTTGATGATGACCTGTCAAGCTTTACTGCATGGAGAATACTTGCGGATGGGATAAGCCCCGTCCTTGCAGGAGATGAAACAATCTGTAAACCTTTGTTTGGGGAAGTGGCAGAGGTCTATAGGAACGGAGTGAACAGATTGGCGAACCAACCGACGAAGCGTTTCCATCCGGAGCGTTTTTTATATTCTTCCTTGGTAAACAGGGTACTGTCCAGCTTGTCATGCTCGAACATGGTGCTCAGTTCATGTGTGGTTTCTTTGTCAAAAATGAAAGCGTTGACCTCATAGTCATAGCGTAGGCTGCGGCTGTTCAGATTCGTACTTCCCACAGTGCAGAACAGGCTGTCCACCATCATGATCTTAGAGTGGTGGAACCCGCCATTGTACACATAAATCTTTGCTCCTTTCTTACGCAGCTTGTTTGCTGTATAGAACGCGGCATCGGGGGTAAAAGGAATATCCGATTTGCCCGGTATCATGATTTCTACTTCAACGCCTCGCTTCAACGCACGTTTTATGGCTTTTTTAATGCTTGGAATGGGAGTGAAATAGGGATTCACTATTTGTATTTTATCCTGTGCGGCATCAATGGACTTGATATAAGTCTGCCTCATCAGTCTGGGTTCTTTTTTCGGAATGCGGTCTACAATGGCTACATTCTTATTTCCCTTGAAAGTAGAATCGTTTCGTAGGGGATAGTATTGGCTTCCGCTTACGTGTTGTTTAGTGCTTTTGTTCCACATGGCCAGGAAGATGTCCTGCAATTCGTTTACGGCATTTCCCTCTATACGGATATGCATGTCGCGCCAGTCGCCTATTTCCGGCAGACCCTTTATATAGTAATTGGCTATGTTCATGCCACCGGTATATCCTATTTTTCCGTCTATGATACAATCTTGCGATGGTCTCTGTGCAGGGCATGATTGATATAGGGGAATTTGAAAGGGTCGAACTTGACAATTTCGATTCCTTTGTCACGGATTGCTTGTATGTGTTTCTTTTTCAATGGCTTGTTGTTTGACAAATTGCCGAAGGCATCAAACAAAGCTCTGACTTCCACTCCTTCTTTCACTTTTTCTCCCAATAAATCAAATAGTGCGTTCGCTATGGAGTCGTTACGAAAATTGAAGTATTCTAAGTGGATATGATGTTTGGCATGCCGTATTTCTTCAAAGAGATCGATGAATTTGGCCCGACCGCTTTTTAATAATTTCAGTTTGCTGTTTTGGGTGATAGGAATGCCGGCATCCTTTAAGAAATTGATAACGGCAGAGTCGCTGGTATAGGTTGGCACCGTATCTGTCGCTGCTATATGGATGTTGGTAACTTCTTGTGACTGAGCTGTCTCTACAGTGAAAGATAAGATGAATAAAAGTATTAAATAAATATGTTTTTTTATATCAAACTTCATTGCTTTTTTTATTAAGGCTGCAAAGGTATTTATTATTCTAGGAATGAACAAGCCATCGGTATTATTTATGTTTAAAAGGGAGAAATAGAACAGTGTGGCCATTTGTTTGAACAGTTGGTAAATTGAGGTGGTAGAAATTTAATGAAGGCTGTTTTTATTGTTCCATTCATATCTTTTTTCAGGCTCGGTATAAACATCTGTAGTGTGTGTGAAAGAAGTTTGTCGGTCCGGTTTTTCTGCTGTTGTGACATTCAAGAGGAGGAGATACGGAAAAATAATAATCCGTCGGCGGGATTAAAAGAATGCATATCGCATCCAGCCCTGTTGTCTAAGCCTTTTCTATCTCCAGATTAACCCTTTTTATGCGGATGTATTCTATCTCCATAGCCTTTGGAGTTAACTCCATAGCCTTGGGAGATAACTCCAAAGCTTATGGAGATAACTCCAAAGGCTTGCGGAGATAAAACAGACGGGAAGAAAACCTTTAATCATACGGCGGGAAAGGTTTGGGGATACAGGTAAAATCTTTTAGTGATGAATCCGGTGTATGTACAGGGTTATACATATATTATATTCATTCTTATATGTATGTATATGAACTTCCATACGTTCAGAATGAAAATCCACATCAGGCAGGGGTGTTTTTTATCTCTGCCGATGCATCGTAAGCCGTCATTCCTTGGAGGTACAAATCTTTTATGGTGCTTTTTCATTGAAAAAGACTTGGAATGCTCTACTTTGTGTCAAGCTGGAATAGTTTATAAAAAAGAGAGTATATGATTGATAAACAGTATGCTATGTGAAATTTTCCTTGAAAATGTAGTGAGGGCATGAGGGTATGAGTGAGAGCAAGTATTTTTACCATTGGCGTATAAATGGTTTATAGTTAGCTTGTTATGTTTGCAGTGAGGGCATGAGGGCATAAATGCTTCGAACTTTCTAGTGGGAGCTGAAGGGAAAGGCTGATACGCAAGAATATTTTGGAAAACTGATCCGGAAAATCCATTCTTGGTTTAACTCTCGGTTTAACCGAACCATGTAAACCGGCGCGTTTAAGGCATAAAAAAAGAGAGTTACTTTGGTGTAACTCTCTGATTCTTTGGTGATCCGCTTGGGGCTCGAACCCAAGACCCCAACATTAAAAGTGTTGTGCTCTACCTGCTGAGCTAGCGAATCAATCCTTTGTTATTGCTATTCTTCCGAATTGCGAGTGCAAAGGTAGACGTTTTAGATGAAATATGCAAATATATTACTTGATTTTTTTGAATTATTTTTCGTTAGAATTCTCTTTGTGCTGAAAATCAGAGTGTTCTATCCCTCCGGAAAATTCTTTTTCTTTTATTCGTATGTATCTTTGATAGTAAGAAAGCATCAAGCTGGTACAAGGCAAAGCGATAATCATACCTACAATTCCCATTAATGCCCCCCAGACGGAGAGGATAATAAAATGATAGCAGGATTCAATCCTGTGATTTTTCCCATAACTTTCGGTACAATCAGAGCGTCTTGTATAATTTGTACGATGCAGAACACAAGGAAGGCGCAAAATAATATCCACCAGAAATTCTCTCCTGTATCCGCAGCCTTCAGTAAGGCTAATAAGACTGTGGGAATAAAAGCGATAAGCTGAAGGTAGGGAACCATATTGAGAAGCCCGATAAACAATCCGAAACCGATGGCTAACGGGAAATCAATAATAAGAAACCCTATGCTGAACAGAATCCCTACACAAAAAGCGACAAACGCCTGCCCGCGGAAATATTTGTTCATGCCGTCCTGTACATCCGTGACAATATGTACTGTCATTTCACGGTGTCTGGCAGGGATCAGTTTTATCCATCCCCGTGCAATGGCTTCATAATCTAATAGAATGAAGAAAGTGTACAGCAGGATGATGAATGAGGTGAATACACTGAATACAATATTGACAGATTGGGTCAGCAATGCCCATACTTGGGGAAGAACATTACGCATGGTATTCGCAAAATTGCTTTCGTTCAGCGCTTCGTGTATTTTCAACATATCTATGTGCTCTTTTATGAAATTGGCCACTGTGCCGGGAATGGCTGCTTGCTTGGATCCTTCAATAAAATAGGCGGTGAGCAATTCTTTCAGTTTGCCGAATTCTTCAATGATTGGTGGTACAAGTCCTACAAATGCTAAAGTGATAATGGACAGTAATACCAGCAAAACAACCAATATGGAGATTACCCGGTTCCTCAGACGCAATTTGTTCTGAAAGAAAATGACCATCGGATAGGTAAGATAGGCTATCAGCCATGCTATGAAGAAAGGAAGCAGCACTCCGCTGAGTCGGTTGACCAGATATAGAATGCCGATAATGACCATGCTGTCAATATTCCGCGGATAAAACTATCGAATGTTATTTTTTTCTGTATCATAAAGTGTGTGTTATTTATTTTCAGTTTCCTCTTTCAAAGCTTCCATATAGCAGGTCCGGCAAAGAGGTTCATAGTCTGCCTTTTCCCCTAATAGGACCCGTTTTTCGCTTTTGGTGATTCGGTGGGTGGCATAGGCCAAGTTCCCACATTTCACACAAATGGCATGAACTTTGGTTACTTCGTCTGCAATAGCCAGCAAGGCAGGTATAGGTCCGAAAGGAACTCTCCTGAAATCCATGTCCAATCCGGCGACGATGACTCTTATCCCGTTGTCAGCCAGCTTGTTGCATACATCAACCAAACCTTCGTCAAAAAATTGCGCTTCGTCTATACCCACTACATCCTTGTCTGAGGAGAAAAGCAAGATGCTGGCAGAAGAATCAATAGGGGTGGAGGCAATAGAGTTGCTGTCATGTGATACAACTTCTTCTTCCGAATAGCGTGTATCTATGGCCGGTTTGAATATTTCAACCCGTTGACGGGCAAACTTCGCTCTTTTCAAACGGCGGATTAGTTCCTCGGTTTTACCTGAGAACATTGAGCCGCATATTACTTCTATTCTTCCTCTTCTACGTGTTTCCTGGATGTGGTCTTCTGAAAAAACTACCATAATTTAGTTATAACAATTAGATTAATTCTGAGTGCAAATGTACGACTTGTACCCCGAAAAAGGATTATTTTCACTTGGAAATTTATTAATAAAAGATATAATGTTAAACAAAAGTGCAACATCTGTTAAATAATTGGGACAATTAACTTTATGCATTTAAATTCTTTCTACATTTGTTCCAGTATAACAGAATGCAATTGTTTTATGGGAAAACTGTATGTCGTACCTACTCCAGTAGGAAATTTAGAGGATATGACTTTCCGTGCCATCCGTGTGTTGAAAGAGGCTGATTTGATATTGGCGGAAGACACGCGTACTTCGGGTATTCTTTTGAAACATTTTGAAATTAAAAACGCCATGCAGTCTCATCATAAGTTTAATGAGCATAAAACAGTGGAAGGTATTGTGAATCGCATCAAAGCGGGCGAAACTGTTGCTTTAATATCTGATGCCGGAACTCCTGGTATTTCTGATCCCGGATTTTTAATAGTGCGTGAGTGTGTGAAGAGTGGCATTGAGGTGCAATGTTTGCCTGGAGCTACTGCTTTTGTACCTGCGCTGGTGGCGTCGGGATTGCCTGATGAACGTTTCTGCTTTGAAGGATTCCTGCCACAAAAAAAAGGAAGAGTGACCCGTTTGACCTCTTTGCAAGAAGAAAAACGGACGATGATATTTTATGAATCGCCCTACCGTTTGGTGAAAACCTTAACTCAATTTGCCGAGTTTTTCGGTGCCGAAAGGCCTGTTTCCGTATGTCGTGAGATTTCAAAAATTCACGAAGAAAGTGTTCGGGGCACATTAACTGAAGTTATAGCGCATTTCACTCAAAACGAGCCGCGAGGTGAAATCGTAATCGTACTCGGTGGGAAAGAGGACTAAAAATGAATAAACTTAAAATGTAAGCAAATGAAAAAACTAGTATTTTTATCGTTGTTATCTGTGGCTTTATTGACTTCATGCGGTAATGGAGCTCAGAAAGATGCCTTGAAGGCTCAAAATGATTCTTTGATGGTGGAACTGTCAAACAGAAATGCTGAATTGGACGATATCATGGGTGCTTTCAATGAAGTACAGGAAGGTTTTCGTCAGATAAATGAAGCTGAGAATCGTGTAGACTTACAGAGTGGTTCTATTCGTGAGAATAGTGCTGATAAGATAAAAGAAGATATTCGCTTCATCAGTGAAAAATTGCAGTCAAACCGTGAGCAGATTGCGAAACTGGAGAAGCAATTGAAGAATAGTCAGTATAATTCCGCTCAGTTGAAGAAAGCTGTAGCCAACCTGACGAAGGAGTTGGAAGCTAAACAGCAGCAGATTGAGACTTTGCAGGCTGAATTGGCTTCAAAAAATATTCGTATCGCTGAGCTGGACGATGCTGTGGCCGGTTTAAGCCAGAATGTAAGTGAACTGACCGCTGAAAATGAGGCGAAGGCTGCAACTGTAGCCAGCCAGGATAAAGCTTTGAATGCTGCCTGGTTTGTTTTTGGTACAAAATCTGAATTGAAGGACCAGAAAATTCTTGAAAAAGGTGATGTCCTGAAAAGTGCGGATTTTAATAAGGATTATTTTACTCAGATTGATATTCGTACTGATAAGGAAATCAAGTTGTATTCTAAACGCGCCGAATTGCTGACTACACATCCGGCTGGTTCATATGAACTGGTGAAAGATGCGAAAGGCCAGCTGACTTTGAAGATTACAAATCCTACTGAATTCTGGAGCGTATCACGCTATCTTGTTATTCAGGTGAAATAAGGAACTTAAATTATTGTTCTGTGAAAGGGTTGTGCCGTGAGTGACGCAACCCTTTTTTAATCTGCTTTATGTTGTATGTATAGAAGTATATTTATTGATTTGGATGATACGGTATGGGCTTTTACTGAAAACGCTCGTGATACATTCCAAGACATGTATGATAAATATCATTTTGATCGTTATTTCCGTTCTTTTTCGCATTTTTATACTTTGTATAGCGGGAAGAATGAGGAGTTGTGGAATGAATATGGTGCTGGTAGGATTACAAAAGATGAGTTGAATGAGCAAAGATTTGCCTATCCGTTGTTGCAGGTAGGCGTTGCAGATAAAGCTTGGTAAAAGCTATTCGGATAATTTTTTTGATGATATAGTTTACAAGAAGAAACTGATGCCTCATGCAAGAGAGGCTTTGGAATATTTGGCATCCGCTTATAATCTGTATATTTTGTCCAATGGATTTAGGGAATTGCAAGAGCAGAAGATGCGTTCTGCCGGTGTGGAAGGATATTTTAAGAAAATAGTTTTGTCAGAGGATATAGGAGTACATAAACCGTTTCCGGAGATTTTTTATTTTGCCATGTCGGCTACGCAGTCCGAGCTGCATACTTCTTTAATGATTGGAGATAATTGGAAGAATGACGTTGAAGGTGCGAAAAACGTAGGGATGGGAAATGTTTATTATAATATAAAAGGTGAGAAGAGCTTGCCTTTTAAACCTGGTTTTGATATGAGGGATTGGCGGGAAATCGCTTCTTTCTTATAAAATTGAATGGAAGATGTTGATGGATAAGTCTGTTGGCACAAACAATGTATTTGCATAAGGAATGCCCGATATTTGTTTTAAAGGGATGCTCCTGTGTATGGGGGCATCCCTTGAAAAGCATTTTTCTTTCAACTCCCTCCTTTGAAGATCATTGGAGAATCAGCGGAGTTGGGTTTTTATTTAGTAACCCGGATTTTGTTGAGCTTTTAAAGTAGGGTTAGCATTGGTTTCACTGACAGGTATTGGTAAAATCGTTCTAAAATAAGTACGGTCGAATACTTGTGATTCTTTATTTATAGAATAATGCCAACCTTTCTCATCTTCATTGGTATAGCGTGTTACGGTTTCATTATTACGCATGGCGTCAAAGAAACGTTGTCCTTCACCTACTAATTCTTTACGACGTTCCAATAAGACTCTTTCTAGAGTAGCGGTAGACTCTGTAACTAATTGTTTTGTATCATCTGTACGGTTTTTAATAATCTCATTCAGATATTTAGCTGTGGAAGTTTTGTCATTCAACTTAGCTGCGGCTTCTGCTGCATTTAAATACACTTCTGACAAACGAAGAATAGGTAAGTTGTTTAACCGCATATCCCCCAAACTTCCCATTGGGAATTTATTGATAAAGATACGATTGTCTCCATAGGTCTTATACATATCGGTCGGTTTTCCATTGTCATCTGTTTTCAATTGTACCGGCAAGATTACATCCAAACGGACATCACTTGGATCTTGAGCTAACATATCAACAAATGATTTTGTACAAATAGCATCGGCATATCCATCTTCATGATATAAATATGCAATACCTTCACGGTCTGCCCAGTCATCAGAACCGCTATTGACAAGTTCAAAAATCATTTCATTGATATGATTGGCGTTGTTTTTATCCCAAGCATTTGCATATTGAGCCTTTGTCCATAGGCTGTAAGGAGAATTTTCGATAATGTTTTTTGCCATATCTAAAGCCTCCTGGTTTTTACCCATGTATATATACACGCGTGTAAGTAGAGCTTTGGCAGCCCATTCGTCAATAAATCCTTGATTGTCTCCAGCTGATTTAGAAACATTTAAGGCTTTGGAGTCAATGGCCTCGGTTAAATCTTTTACAATTTGGGTATATACTTCTGCCACCGTATTACGTCCGGGAATAGCACTGGCATTCAAAGGATCTATCGGGGTGGTTACAATGGGTACTCCCATTGAAGCTCCATTATCAAAAGAATAAGGCATTCCATATACTTTCACCAAGTCAAAATGTACCAAGCGCGAACAGATTTTGCCTGTGCATAGATGTTGTTCACATTTGCCTGATTCTTTTCTGCATCTGTTATTTTGTTATTCTCTACGGCTTCTATCAAACGGTTGGCACGACGTAATACATTGTATTGTACATTCCACATGTTGGGAGCATCGTCAATGGTGTATTTCATTTCGTAACAACTGGAAGAGCGCATTCCTTGTGTACGTGCCTGCATGTCATCTCCCCGGACGTCACCATAGTAAAACATACGTGAGGCATAATACTGTGTATAGGTAGAGTTTCCCTGCAGACCATCATACATACCATACAAAGCGGTTTTTGCATCATTGTAATTTGTGATGGCAGAATTACTGGGAATACTATCTGACGGTGTCAGATCCAGCCAATCGTTTACACACGAAGTCAATGCTATGGTTGCCATCGTGAAAACTAGCGATTTATATATTTTTTTCATTTTGTTCTCTTTATTTTTTAGATTATATGTTGAATAAGATTTCCGGATAAGGAATTTCAATATCCTGTTTCTTATTCTGTATAAACTTTATAATTAATAAATTAGAATCCAACTTCTAAGCCAAATGTAATGGTTCTTAAAGCCGGTGTCTCAAATGTACAAAGTCCATCAACGGGTGTTTCCGGATCAACATATAAACCATCTGATTTCCATGTCAACAGATTGTTTGCAGAAACGAAAGCCCTTAATTTGTTGATTCCCCACTTTTGAGATACTTTGGAAGGCATAGTGAAACCTAATGTGATATTTTTGATGCGCAAATGATCTGTTGACATCAACCAACGAGATGATGCGATATTAGTATTTCCATATGCAAACTGAGGTAATTTAGCATGATCGCCCGGTTTTTTCCAAGTGTCTTCTATTTTGTAATAAGCAGGTACGTTACCCAAATAATTATATGTACCTCCGTTAGATTGCAGCCAAGTCGCATAGTCATAAGCATGGCCTCCTAATGAGTAGGTCAATGTCATATTGAAATCAATAAACTTCCAGCTTACAAAGTTTGTAAGACCACCCTGTACGGTAGGCTCAACAGATCCTATGATTGTTTTATTTGCCTGTGCGGAGTTAGTGGTTGTTTCTCTGCTTCCATCTTCTCCGTTTATATAATACAATTCTTTACCTGTTGCAGGATCAACACCCGCATATTCATAAGCATAAATAGAATAGTATGGTTCCCCAATACGATGAATGGATACACCGCTAATCATTTCGTTCTGTTCACCATCCAGCTTTGTTAATTTGTTTTTATTGTGGCTGATGTTGAATGTGGTAGTCCATGTCAAATTGTTGTTTTGAATATTCGTTGATTTGATTTCAAACTCAAATCCCCGGTTTCTCATTGAACCTACATTCATCAATGTATTGGCAATACCATCTCCGTCAATAATGCCGGGTACAGCAGATATGGCTTTATCCATTAACAAGTCTTTGGTTTCACGATTGTACCATTCGAATGTTAAAGCCAGACGATTCCACAAAGTTAAATCCAGACCTATATTTGTAGCATAGTTCTTTTCCCATTTCATATTAGGATTTTCGATACGGTTTTCTGCGGAACCAGCTCCTTTATTATAATTGTATCCAAATCCGAATACACCCAAATAACCATAATAATCAGATGGTTGTGTACCATTTACACCGTAAGAAGCACGTAATTTGGCATCAGTAATTACTTCTTTTATATTTTCCATGAAAGATTCACTGGTAATTCTCCACGAACCGGATACAGACCAAAAATCGCCCCATCTGCTTTCTCTAGACAAACGTGAACTTCCGTCACGACGGAAACTGGCACTGAAATAATATTTATTTTCATAGTCATAGTTCAAACGTCCTAGAAATGATGTCATACGATATCTTTGTACACTGCTGGATGCACGGGTATTACCTGCATTTTCTATTTCCGGCAGATAAGATGGATAGGTGTTTCCGTTAGCGTATACATAATCATATTTGTAATCTTCTGTTTCAAAGCCGATTAACGCATCTAAAGTGTGCTTTTCTGCAATTACTTTGTTGTATGTCAATTGGGTTTGAGTATTCAATTTCGCACGGTTTCCCATAACGCGCTGGTAAACTCCGTTAGAAGAGCGTCCGTCATTTGAGCGGGGATCCCACCAAACACGTTCATTGTTTTGATTGAAATCATAACTGATTACCTCTTTTAGGTTTAAGTTGTCCCAAATATTCCATGTTGCAGAAAGAGAACCTAAAAAACGGTTTATTGTACTTCTGTTATAATTATAGGCTTCTGTTTGCACAGGATTGGCACCATTCAATGCCGGGAAGTTTGTGCTGAAAGAACCATCTTCATTATACGGATATGTAGAAGGAGAGGCAGTCATTGCATAGCACATGATGGGGCTGGCAAAACTGGTTCCTTCGTTGTTTACGTTTTGGGTGGAGTTGGTAAACATGGTGTTTGCCTCCAATGTCAAACGATTGGCTTGATGAGTTACATTGGCACGTCCGGTAAAGCGTTCATAGCCGGAAACGTTTGTGATACCTTCTTGTTTAGTATAAGCAAAGGAAGTGTAAAAACGTGTCTTTTCGCTTCCTCCTTGTGCGCTTACTTCATAATTTTGGTGACTTCCGTTGCGGAATAAGACATCTTTCCAGTCTGTATAACCCGACCATGGTCTTGCGGCGAAGTCTTCAATATTCTTATCTGCGAAAGCTTTTGCGGCTGCTTCGTCATTACCAGTGTTTAATGCATAGTTTGCAAGTCCCAGATGTAGTATTTCACGTCTGTCTTCTCCATTTAAGATTGGACGGTAGTCAATGGCCATGTTGGAAAGTCCCCAATCTGCTCTTAAATTGATTTTTGTCTTGCCGGAAGCTCCTTTTTTAGTTGTGATAACAATTACACCGTTGGCAGCACGAGAACCGTAAAGTGATGCAGCGGCGGCATCTTTTATCACGGTCATAGATTCGATATCGTTGCTGTTTAATGTAGCCATAAGGCTGTTACCTGAATCAGCATATGAGAATTCACTAACATCGCCGTTCAGCATAGGAACCCCGTCAATAACGTACAATGGCTCATTGCTGGCATTGATAGAACCCATACCACGGATACGTACAGAAGCAACAGCTCCGGGTTGTCCTGAAGTTGATGTAATTTGTACACCAGATACAGAACCTGCTAAACGATCCTGAACACTAACTGTCGGGATATCTTGTAATTTCTCTGTTGATACATTAGAGGCTGATCCTGTAAATGATGATTTTTTGAAATTACCATATCCTGTTACTACCACTTCTTCAAGCACTTCGGCATCCGACTTCAAAGTGATGTTAACAGTTTGTTTTATAGCTACTTCTTGTGTAGCCATTCCGATAAAGGAAACTACCAAAGTCTTTGCGGAACTAAAATATACAAAAAAACATCTAGTAATCAAATATTTAGCATTCTGCTCTCTTGTAGATATACAATATTACATCTATTATAACAAACTATAAATCAACTATATATTATAAACATAAAAAAATTAATTTGATTTTATGTCTACTTTTATTCTACCTTAAACATAAAAAAGATGCCTAGTAATCTTAAGCATCTTTTTTATTATAGACCTATTATTAGCTATTCGTTTTTATCAGTAATCTCACTATTGGCATTTAACTCCTTATCAGGGATTTGATAAATGAATAATTTACTACCTGCAGGGACTTCCTTTGGAGCAATCGCACTATGATTAATTGCATGTGTTCTATCCAAACTTTCATTACGACGTTTCATGTCAAATAAACGACGACCTTCACCCCACATTTCAATACGCTTTTGAAGTTCAATTTCTTGTAAAAGTGCATCACTTGTTGCAGATGTTTCATATTTTGGATTACGAGTTTTCATAATCGTAGTCAGCATTGTTTTGGCTTCATTTTCTTTCCCTGCCTATATAATGCTTCTGCAGCTACAAAATACATTTCACCAGTACGCAAATAAATATAGTCAGAGCAAAAAGTATCACCTGTAGGAGTAAAACCAGGCGCGGTAGAACCTATATCAATAAATTTGCGCTGCACATATTGTCTTACTTTATAATGAGTATTTGTTTCTCCCAAATCAACTCCAAACCATTTTTTACGAATGTCATCATCTGAAATTTTTTCATACAAATCACTGGAAATCATTTTGTAATTTCCTAAATTACCACCATATCCCGGGCCGTAAGGATCAACTTGACTCATGAATGAAGCGTAGAATGTATTTGTTTCACCATTAATATCAGCCCCCCATAACACTTCGCTCAAAGAAAGGTCATTAAAGCCGGAAAGTAATTCTTTTTCACTCATCAGTGAGCCACCTTCAATAGCCAATTTTGCGTATTTAGCAACTTCATTCCATTGATCGGGATAATCATTAACAAATGAAAGAATGTTTGCATAAATAGCAGCTGCTGCATATTCATTTAATTCATCTTTCTTGGCTATTCCTTTTCCTTTCAAATAATTATATCCTTTATCTATATCACTTAATATCTGTTCATAGACCTCACTTACAGGAACACGATTCAATTTGGTTTCAGATTCAGTATAAATAGGAATACCTAATTTATCTTTATTCCATTCATAAGGTTGCTGGTACATGTTTATTAACCAAAAATAGCAGTAAGCACGTATGGTGTAACTTTGTCCCAACATCTTCTCAACACTCTCATCACCGCTATCCGCTTGTTCTTTCAGACCGCTGATTACTTCATTTGCACCACTGATTACAGCATATAATTCTTGCCAATAAGTGGTCGTACGACGATAACTTGAAGCACGGTTGTCAAGCAGATAATCATATACGAAGAAGTGTGAGGTCATATATGCCATATCATCTCCCATCAAGTCTGTAGCCAATTCAAATGCCTTTAATCCGAAATCATCATGACTTTGCTGTGCTTCCGGAGAAAACATATTTTTGTAATATCCTGTAATATATGCTTGAATAGCTGTAGGATCTTTATCAAGCAAATCTTTAATTTGGTCTTCTGATGCATTTTCTGAAGGTTCCTTGTCCAAAAAGTCATCGCTACAAGATCCCATCATAAACGCTGCAGCCAATATTGCTAAATATTTTGTATATTTCATAATTCTATTCTTTTAAAAGTTCAAATTAATGCCGAATGATAAAGTACGAATCGCAGAATAATTAGCAGCCGAATATCCATAAGCATATTGGCGTGGGTCCATACCTTTACGTTTAGAGAATAAAGCTACATTATCGGCAGATACGTAAATACGTGCACTGCTTGCTGATATTGCTTTCATCCATTCTTTCGGAAAAGTATATCCTAATGAAATGTTACGGATGTTAAAGAATGATGCATTTATCAAGAAACGTGAAGATTGGCTATTACTATTTTGTGCACCATCCATTATAGGCACATTTGTATTTTTATTTTCCGGAGTCCAAGCATTCAAGATATCCTTGTGCCAGTTACTGCCAATATTGCTTCCCGCATGCATGAAAGAAGAATACATGCTGTCATATATCTTTCCACCAATTTGAAAGTTTGTAGCTATAGAAAGATCGATTCCTTTGTATGCAAAATCAGTTGAAAAACCTCCTTGGAAATCGGGCAAAGTAGAACCTAATTCATATTTGCTTGCCTGAGTATAGTCTTCGGTTACGGTCCTTCCAGTCACTTTGCCATTAGCATCTTTCTCATCCATATACCATTGTGCTGCTCCTGTTTCTGGATTAACACCTGCGTATTCATAGGTATAAAGATCATAAATAGACCCTCCTTCCATTAAGCGGAACAAAGAAGCAGTACCATGAATAATTCCATTCTCTCTTTTGTCTTCTGGAAGATTCAAAATCTTGTTGCTATAATGTGTATCGTTAAAAGATAAATTCCATATAAAATCTTTTGTTTGAATTGGGGTGGCAGAAATAGTAAATTCAATCCCCTTATTCTGCATATCCAACAGGTTCATTGGAACGTAAGAAATTCCAGAAGAAATAGGATAAGGCATATTGTACAACATATCCGAAGTCTTCTTCAAGAAATATTCAGTTTCTAGTTTCAAACGGTTATTAAGAAAAGCAGCTTCCAAACCGATATTTAAATTTTTGCTTTTTTCCCAAGTCAAATCTTTATTTCCACGATAAGTTTCGACTACAGAGAAATCTCCGTTATTATTGGTTACAGAATATTGCTTCAGATATGGTTGATAGACTACATAACCATTTATATCAAGAATTCCATCATTACCTTGTGTTCCATAACTTGCTTTTAGTTTAAGATTAGACAACCATTCCACATCTTTCAAAAACTCTTCCTGTGTTAATCTCCAAGAACCTCCGACAGACCAAAAAGTACCACGGCGGTGATCAGGATGGAATTTGGACGATTCATCTGAACGAATACTTGCAGATAGATAATATTTGTTATCAAAATCATAGTTTACACGACCAAAGAAACTTTCCATACTATGTTCTTGTGTATATGAATTCATATCACTCATAGTTATGGCATTGTTGAACTCAGGATTTCCAATAGTATAAAAATTGTATTTATGAGTATACTGATATTTCAGTGTATATGAATAAGATTCGTGACCAGCCATTATGTCAATATTATGATGACCAAATGCTTTACTATAGGTTAAAAGTTGATTTGCTGTAAACGATTCAATACGTTGATTATATTTATAAGTACGACCATTCACATTAGCAGCATCCCCATATAACTGATTCATGTGATCTGTACGGATTTGATTCATTAAATCATAACCAATGTTAGCAGTCGCTTTTAAACCATCAATAATATTAATGTTAATAGTACCACGGCCATTAAAATTGTCATTCAAAGTCTGATGCACATCCAACCCAGAATTAGCTGCAACATTTTGATTACTGAAACCGCCCATACGTGTACTGTATGTACCATCACCAAAATCATAAACAGTGTTGCCTTCTTCGTCATATATGCGATTTCCGTTTTCGTCATACGCATATACAGGATAAATAGGAGCGATTTGCTGAGTGAACATAAAAGCATTAGAGTAATTAGACAAACTAGCATTTTGTGACTGGCCTGCATTTTTTTCCGCTCTTGCGTAAGCCAAATTACCATTGATATCAATAAACTTATTTACAGTATGATTAATATTGGCACGTGCTGAAATACGTTCAAAGTCAGTATGTCTTAAGATTCCTTCATCTTTCAAATATCCCAATGATAAAAAATGAGTTGTCTTAGCGTTACCACCTTGCAGGCTCAAATTATATTCCTGACGCATACCAATTATGTAATGCGGCATCA
>ENA-OQAZ01000014-OQAZ01000014.1-human-gut-metagenome-genome-assembly--contig:-NODE-14-length-68864-cov-5.010082_pt1 | contig 68864 bp, 67 predicted proteins | sample MGYA00242737_ERZ504531 | MGnify/ENA primary metagenome ERZ504531 (study PRJEB26092, sample SAMD00036244) | human gut metagenome | host: Homo sapiens | study: EMG produced TPA metagenomics assembly of... | reverse complement strand
AACACCCTTTTCCTCCGAAACGGCTCTTATCCTGATCCCTCAGTTCAAGTGCTCGAATTCTCCTGTGGATGCACCACTTGGAGCTGCTCCTCTTCCGATAGTTCCATCTGCCAGATAAACCTCTGCCTCTACGGTCGGATTTCCTCTTGATCAATGATCTCTCTTCCAATGACTTTCTCGATCTCTAAATATTCCATTTGATATTTATCCTCCTGTCTGGCTTTTTCGCCCTGTCCGCAAATTTGCCCGAGCCGCATTTTGCCAGGGGATACGGCCCGCCACAATTATTTACGCAATAGTTAGAACCTGCTAACTATATACAAGTTTACTGCATCTAACTTTTATGGTCAAGGGGAGTTATTGTCATTTTTTTCTCATTAGAGCAGCTCCGTCTATTTTCAGAAAGCTTAATAAAAATGTGCAAATTTTACATATTGACATCCTTACGCTGATTATGATAATATAATCGCCGGACTTAAAACTAAATATGGTTTATGACAAAATCCTGTCATATATTGGAAACGCACATTCTCCTGAATGATTAACGAACAACACATGCTTTACGGTTTTACATCACCACTTAATCATTTTAAAGGAGGATTTTTTATGCCAAAAAACAAATTTCAGGAAGTTATCTTTACCATTATCATGGTATTTTTCATGGTTTACGCCATGATCTGCTACAACATTTCTCTGAACACTGGGAGTATGACAAACCATGTGTTCCTTGACGCTTTTCATGAGCTGGTGATCATGGGACCGATTGCATTTATCCTTGACTTCTTCCTTGTATCCAAACTTGCTTTTGGTTGTGCAATGCGCATGGTAGATTTCAAAAACTGCCATCCGTTCAGCAAGATTCTTGCAATCTCCGTTCCTTCTGTTGCTTTCATGTGCCCGTTAATGAGTCTTGCCGCAACCATTCTCTTTAAGGATGCCGGAAATCAGTTCGTAGCTGTATGGCTTCAAACAACCGCCTTTAACTTTCCGATGGCATTCTTCTGGCAGCTGATCTATGCAGGTCCGATCGTACGTTTTATTTTCAGACATATCTTTCCTGAAAAACAAAACGTAAAAGAAGCGACAGCAAATATGTAAAATAAAGAAAGCACATTGCCATGGTTGAACCACCCCAAAAGTCATATTTTCCGGTGGCGGCTCATTCCATACAATGTGCTTTTTATTTTTCACACGGATCTTTCTCATCTGATTTTCGGATCTCTCAGACTGTTCTCTTTAATTCCGACATCCTAAGGATCTTCACGATCAGCGGGATCACCATAATGACCCAGACTATCGGTTCTGCCACGATCACGCCGGTATATCCGAGGAGCGGCACCAATGTCACTGCGATCACCACTTTTCCGATCATCTCCAGCGCACTGGAAGTCAACGGGATCACCATTTCTCCAAGTCCCTGCATAGCATTTCTGAGTACACTGATCACAGCCGTTACAAAATAAAAAAGCGTATCGAATTTAAGATAATTGGTGGCGTTTAGGATCACCGTCTCATTGTGGCTTCCTGTGACCAGATAGATCAGCTGTTTTCCAATGGTAAAACTGAAGATCACAGTCATCACGGACCAGATGCAGGTATACAGAACTGCAAGACTGATTCCCTGGCGCACCCGGTCCATACGCCCTGCACCTGCGTTCTGTCCGCAGAAGATTGCCATAGTCTGCCCGAACACGCCAAACATGATCATAAACATTTCCGTGATCTTACGGGCGCTGTATGTGCCACGATGATATCTCTTCCAAGTCGGTTGATGGAGGTCTGCAGTGCCAGTGTACCAAGATTTACCAGAGAATTTACAAGTCCCATGGAAAGTCCTGCACTCAGCATATTTTTCATCATATTTCTGTCAGGATCAGAAAAATCCTCTTTTTTCAGCCGTAGGATCTCATACCTGCGGATCATGTAAAACCAGCATACCAGAAAAGCCAGCGTCTGTGAAAGTACTGTGGCAATGGCTGCTCCCTGAACTCCTGCTTTTACTACCAGAATAAAAAACAGATCTCCTGCGATATTTAAAGTTACAGACACTGCCAGGATCACAAGGGACGTCACCGTATCCCCAAGTGCACGCAGAGATGCCGCACAGGTATCATAAAGAAATGTTGCCAGCATACCTGCAATAATGATAAAGATATACTGTCTGGCGATTCCCGTCAAATGATCAGGAACATTCAAGAACCTCAGGATCGGATGCAGAAACAAAAGTCCCAAAACAGTCAGAATCAGAGAAAGCACACTGCCCATTACAAGAGACAGCGCAAAGGATTTTCGCACTTCTTCCCGGTTTCCGGCACCGAATTTCTGTGCGGTGACGATGGCAAATCCATTTGCAAGGCCCATCAGAAAACCGATGATCAGCCGCTTAAAGGACTGGTGGCCCCTACTGCAGCCAGCGCATCTTCTTTCAGAAAGCTCCCCACGATCCTAGTATCTGCCAGGCTGTACGTCAGCTGCAGGAGATTTCCCAGAAATACAGGAAGTGCAAAGGACAGGATCAATGTGGAAGGTCTCCCTTTTGTCAAGTCTTTCATGTCATCCTCCCTCAGTCAACGATATCATTCTGAAAACGGGAAAGATGCTCATAAGGAAGAATCATCCTTCCGCGGAACAGTCCGCAGCCATCATTGATCAGGCTATTATTTACCGCACCAAACATATTGACATCCAGTTTTGCAAGATCCAGTCCAAGAAGCCGCATCCCCCGCTCATAGGCCTCGTCAAAATAGATACATTCCCCCTGGGGAATCGCGTCCCTTCTCCTGCGTTCACTTTCCTGTTTTTTCTCATAGCTTAAATGGTTGGCGGAACCAATCTCCGCAACATCATCCATGTCTTTGGTCCGCAGCTGTACTTCCATATAGCTTCGGGAACTGTTATCATAAAACGTGATATGCAGGGACTGATAATCATCCTCACTGTTGTTACAGATGTAATCTCGGTAATAAGGTCTGACCTCCTCACTGAGCAACGGAGAAGTGCTTTCCTGTACCCTCTGGCCGGCTCTGCGGTAAATCCTCTTTCTTCCAGAAATCCCGGAAGTATATTGGCAATTTCATAAAGATAACGAAGCTCTTCTTCTCTGACATTCTCTCCATTTTTCAGATGACATCTGGCATGGCGATAACGATCCTGTACGCAATAAAATCCCGAAAACAACTTAAGCGCTCCTTGATCTGTGACACGGAAGGATATTCACCGTGTTCTTTGTAATAGTCATAAATAAACTCCACTACATATCCATTAAATTTTTCCTCCGCACGAATCAGAGATTTGATCCTTCCCTTGAAGGTAAACGCCAAAAACGGATATTCCCCTGCCATGTATTTATAAAATTCCCGGATTTTCTGAGACTGGGCAGTAAGGAAATCATTATGCTCCAGAAGCTCCTGGATCTGGATCAGAAAATTACAGTGTACCAGATCGATCTCGTTGTGTTTTTCCTTCGCCTCTGTTCTAAGATCCCGGATGTATTTCTTCAGTATCCGGAGAAGAGTATCTCCGGAATACAGATAATCATTTAATGTTATCATTTGTGTTTCTCTTTTCTACTTTTAGTCTTTTCAGGATCACATATTTACAACAACTGCCGGATGATCTGTGCTCCTGTCTTTTATTTATTTCAGTTTTTCACGGAAAAATTCCGCAATCCGGTTCCATACCTCATCCTGAAAAAACTGGATATCTGCATGGTCTGCACCATCCAGTGTCAGCAAAGTGACATCACAGCCATTTTCTTCAAGAAGGACATATAAAGTTTCCGACTGAACATAAGGAACGACCTGATCGCAGTTGCCATGAATGATCATAAATGGCGGTGCATCCTTCGTAACCTTGGAAACCGGACTGCTCTGGTATGCCATTTCTTTATTTAACATGGAATTAAATCCAAGCAGAAGGGATTCTGCGGAAGAAGCACATTTTTCTGCAGATTCACACGGAAATGCAGAAAGATCCGTAGGCGGGTACCATGGGCAGGCAGCCTGTACCTTACTGGATTCTTCCAGATACTCTCCCACATCCAGAGCCGGATCATTGTCCAGCGCAGCCATACATGTAAGATATCCTCCGGCAGACTCTCCCATAACTCCTATCTGCTCTTTGTTGATGCGGAACCGGTCTGCATGAGCTTTCAGATAGCGGATGGCTGCCTTTACATCCTGCAGCGCATCGGATACGGGCCCTGATTGGAAGTACGATACTCCACACTTGCCACTACAAATCCATCCGATGCCAGTCTGCTCAGATAAAGATTATGTGCGGATTTATCCATCATCAGATGCACCTCCGCAGATCCAGAGGATGCAGGGATAGGTTTTTCCATCTTTTGTTTCCGGGTAGATTATATCCAGTTTCAGATCCCGCCTGCAATGTCCGAACCAGGATCCACCTGTGCGTAAGTAATATCATTTACTGTAATATACTGAGGCTTCTCTGCCGGAAGCTTCAGTGTCTTTTTTTCTGCTTTTGTCATAATCTATTTTCCTCTTTTCTTCTGATCATTTTATCTTTGAAATATTTTTCTTTTATTTTATCACAACACTGCTTTTTCTGCTTTTATTTTTCGGAGAAAAAGCACTCTTTTTCTGCAAAACAGGGTTTTGATCTTTTTGTTCATAAATCCCTCCTCTTTGTAAGTAAAATTGTTTGTCAGCAATAACAAAAAGCTGCTATAATAGATTTTCTCTATTGTAACAGCTTTGTTTTCCTACTTTTGGAATGGATTTATTATATTATAAGTTTTTTCTCTGTCAACGCCCTCAGACAATTTCACAGCTTTTCTTTATCAGTAAACCTGTATCCTGCTTTCTCAGATCTGATACCAACGAATCTCATTAGCTTCCAGATGAAGGTCAAAGCTTTTTCCATCCCCTGTGTAAACCGTAGTGTCTTGTGGCTCATAGGTGTTGTTTACCACACAATACTTTTTATTTTTCACATAAGCATGTACTTCCACATTATAATTGGAAGAAAACCAGCAGAAGAGCTCATTTTCTGCTGCTGCTGACCAGAGCACCGCACGATAAAGGATACGACTGTTGCAGAAGCTGTACGGAAGTCCGCTGATGTAAACACCTCTGCCTTTTCCGAAGGTTTTTACTGCCATCTGGACTTCCTGATTCTTCTGGATAAGAATCTTTGTATCCGGAAGTGCGAAGATATTCTTTTTCCCCTCACCGAAATCTACAGTTTCGTCTGTATCCTCCAGGATAAAATGATCTTTATGCTCTTCCCAGTTGTATTTATCTGTATTAAGATTAAATCCTCTTTCTTCCTCTACACCAAGAATATCATCCAGCTGGAAGAATTTTCCCTGCCACTGATGAGCCGCTGGCTCGCCCACTCCAATGAATCCGCCTCCATTATAGACAAATTTCCGCACAGCTGTAAGAATCTTCGGATCTGCCCAGTTCTCACCACCGGACTGTGCAGTGTCCGCATCACCTACATTGATGATCACATCAAAATCATTCAGCAGATCTTTATCCTGACGGATATCATCAAAGCTGATAAAGGACACATCAAAAGGCGCACCACTTAATGCCTCGATGATTCCGAAATAGGAATAATTCTGCTTGTAATAGATGGCATGATGTACCATATGATTTCCCCAGGAGCGCATTTTTCCCCAGCAGTTTAAAACGGCCACTCGCTTTACACAGTACGGTGTGGTTCCCCGGATATTGTCGTAGAGCACACGGAATTCCTGGCAGACTTCCTTGATATACTGTACAAAATCCGGAAATTCCAGAGCCAGCTTCAGATAACCGCCATATCCAATCCTCTGGATCGGGCTTCGAAGGATGGCTCTTCTTGCAGTCACCCAGTTTACTTTTGCCTCTTTTACAGGATCCCCTCCCTCATGGAAGGTATCCGGGAAAAAGTACGGCAGAAATCTTCCCTCCGTATATTTTACATGTTTAATATCACTGAACAAACGTAAGGTCGCACCGTTTCCAACGCTTCCCACTACCGCATCCAGCCCGATGGAAGCAAACTCATCCATAAAGGGCTCCATTCCGATCCAGTGATCGCCCATGAACATCATGCTTCTTTTCCATATTCATGGACAATGTCTACCATTTCCTTTGCAAGCTTCGCCACTTCCCGTCTCTGAAAAGCCTGGAAATCTTTAAATTCTTTTGATGGGATCCGATAAGTGTTGTTCATATATCCCTGATCAATGATAAACTCCGGACGGAACTTATATCCCACTTCCTGCTCAAACTGTTCCAGGATATATGGACTCACCGAAGCGGAATATCCGAACCAGTCTACATATTTTTCCCGTGCCATCTCATCAAAAATCAGTGTAAACTGGTGAAAAAAGGTAGTAAATCGTACTACATCCACATAATCATGAGAATCCAGAAATCTGCGGAGGCGATCCATAGAATGCGCACGTGTTGCAGGCTGACGCACATCAAAAGTGATCTGAGGTTCTACATCCTTCCAGTCATTGACAACTGCATTGTACATATGTACCGGATCCCACATGATATATGCAAGAAAGCTTACCGTATACTCATGAAACTCTTTCGCCGGTCTGATCACAACATTTCCGTTTTTTTCATCGTATGACCATTCCTCTGTACTGACAACTTCCCCGGTAGTCCGGTCAATGACTTCCCACCATCTTCTAATATCATCTCTTGTATTCACCGCCAGCATATCCGGATACAGATGATCCATCAGATGGATCTCCAGAGTATCCGACACTGCCGTGTGAAAAGATGTCATGATATACATCTGCTGGATTTCTTCCGGATGGGCCTTTGCCAGGCATTATCCTTTCTGGTGGTATAATAAGTTGCATAAATCTTTGCGCCGGTTTTCTTCAGCTCTGCCGGAAATTCTGTTCCATCACAGTCACGGATGGCATCTGCCCCCATTCGTCCAGCATTTTCAGTGTCTCCGGAATCACATCCAGATCTGTCGGAATAGTCACTCTTCCTTTTGTTTCACTCATCGCTTTACCTCCATTGTAAAAATCCCTGTTTTTTATTTCTGATATTTTTTCACGATCATCTGCATAGTATCCCATTTCTGTTCCATATCTGCCACCAATTTAAACTGTGTGCGGCAGCGGTCCAGATTATGTTCTTCCCGGTCGATTTTAAAATAATGATCTCCCTCCAGATAATCGGTAAGAAAGCGAATGCCGCATTCATAGGTCATCACCTTAGCTCCCATGGGAAGCATTTCGATCTCTTTTGCACTGAGCTTATCTCCACAGCTTTCCAGAAAGCCTTTTACATAGATTTCATAGAGTTCCATATCACAGGATACTTTGCTTAAATCTTTCTCATCCTCCAATGCAGTGCTGGCCCCGAAACGAATGGAATCCCCAAAATCATTCATGGCAAGTCCCGGCATAACCGTGTCCAGATCCACTACACAGATTCCCTTTCCTGTTTCCAGATCGATCATAACGTTATTCAGCTTCGTATCGTTGTGCGTTACCCGAAGGGGCACCTCACCTTTTGCCAGAAGCTCACCGAATACATTTGCCAGGTACTCATGCTGAAGCGCAAATGCAATCTCTTCTTTTACAGATTCGGCACGATGGCAGCTGTCCTTCTCTATGGCATTTTTCAAAGTCTGAAAACGTTTCTTTGTATCATGAAAATCCTTTATCGTTTCATGCAGAGTCTCTGCCGGATAATCTGCCAGCATTTCCTGGAATTTTCCAAATGCAACTGCACTTTCATAAAAATCCTCCGGTTTTTCCGCCAGATCATAGCTTACTGCATCGGTAATAAAAATATAAGCTCTCCAGCATTCTCCGTTTTCATCTGTCAAGAATGCCTTCCCTTCTTTCGTTGGAATCAGGTTCAGAACCTCCCGTTCCGGATCTCCTCCCTTCTGAAGAACTTTCTTTTTCAGATGCCCAGTGACTCCGGCAATGTTCTCCATCAGTTCTTCCGGTTTCCGAAAGATTTCCCGATTGATCTTCTGAAGGATCACCTTAATGGACCCCATCTCTCCGATCCGATATCTTAGCATATAGGTTCCGTTAATATGCCCGCTTCCGCAAGGGCCGCACGAAACCAGTTCTCCGGTAAATGCAAACTGATCCGCTATTCTTTTTATCTCTTCTTTTGCTGTACCTTTCATTTTACCTTCTCTTTCCCAGACAACAGTAAAAAGCATACCGTCCGAAAACAAATATGCTTTATACTTTTTGCTGTGATCATTTTTTCCGCTTTAAGATCCTGGTGGCAAGCGGAGCCACATTTCATCCGATGATCCATAGAGAACTTCGTAATCCCCCGGAACAGAAACTGTTTCTGTCTTTTCTCCGAAGTTCTGGATAAACAGATATTCCGTATCCTCATTTTCTCTGGTTGTCACAGAAATACATTCCGGTATAAATGTAATCGGCATCTTCACGCCTGCTTCCTCTGCTGCCCTTCCCAGAAAGTCCTCATAAAAAGCCGCTTCCATATCTGCCGCCACATAATAAACATGGCCCTTTCCGTATTTCTTGTGAGTCAGCACCGGATACCCCTGATAGAAATCCCTTCCATAACGCAGCAGCACTTCCGCATCGGAAACCTTTGCAAGCTCGCAGAGATTTTTACAGGTATAGCTTTCTGTAAGTCTGAGATGATTTCCTGTTTCCGGAACACCTACGTTTTCTTCCCAGTCATAAAGTGCATCGATCTCTTCCGTACGGATACCGGCTGCTCCATCAGTCCGTGAGGGGTTCCCTCAAGATAGCATTTATCTGTTTCATCTACAATTCCTGACCAGTAGGAAAGTACCAGAGTACCACCATTTTTTGCAAAAGTGCGTAGCTTTTCGGCATATCCGTGATAAAACATGTAGGCCATCGGTACCGTTAACAGACGGTACTGGGACAGATCATGTTCCATATTGATGATGTCTGTATTATAGCCTTTTCTTCGGAGGGCACGATATTGTTTCTGCACATTTTCCTGATAATGCATATCCTCGTTTCGAGGTCCCTGCGCATCCTTCAGCGCCCAGTCATTTTCCCTGTCATAGAGAACAGCCACCGGAGACTTCGTCACGCTTCCAGCAGTTTCCCGGATCTGCTCCAACGCTTCTCCTACCTCTGTCACTTCGCGGAAAATACGGGTATCATCCCCACCGTAGTGATCGATCACCGCACCATGGAATTTCTCAGAGGCTCCCTGACTCTGACGAAGCTGGAAATACAGAACACTGTCTGAACCATGAGCAACTGCCTGCAGAGAAGCAGCCAGATGTATTCCTGGTTTTTTCAGCTTGTTGACAGGCTTCCAGTTGGTCGCAGAGGGACAGGATTCCATCAGAAGAAACGGTGCTTTCTTGATGCTTCGCATAAGATCATGCTGCATGGCTCCGTCCAACGCTGTGGTATAATTGTCTTTTTTATGCCAGCTTGGGTAATTATCCCAGGATGCAATATCCATAACATCCTTAAATTTTTTATAGTCCAGTCCGTTGTAGTCATACATCAGATTGGCGGTTGCCGGAAGCTCGGAACCACCTGCACGGATCGCAGAAATTTCATGCTTCATAAAATCCACAGTCCTGTCTGTAACAAAACGTTTCCAGTCCAGGGTAAGTGCATGAAGAGCATTTTCCCCTTTTGGCGAAGGACTTTCGATCTGATCAAAGCTGTTATAGGTATGGCTCCAGAATGTTGTGCACCATCTGGAATTTAAATTTTCGATGGTTCCGTATTTTTCTTTCAGCCATTCCCGGAATTTTTCCTGGCACAGAGGACAGTGGCATTCTCCGCCATATTCATTAGAAATATGCCACAAAAGCACTGCGGGATGTTTTCCGAAACGTTCAGAAAGCTTCTTATTAATATTGTAGACTTTTTCCCTGTATACCGGAGAAGTATAACAGTGATTATGTCTTCCACCGAAAAATCTTCTTGTGCGGTCCGAATCCATGCGAAGAACTTCTTCGTATTTATCTGCCATCCATTTCGGTCTTGCTCCGGATGGTGTGGAAAGTATCGTATAAATTCCTTCTTTATACAGATTATCGATCACCTCTTCCAGCCAGTCAAAATTATATCTTCCCTCTTCCGGCTCCAGCACTGCCCAGGAAAACATTCCCATGGAAACGGTATTGATATGGGCTTTTTTGAAATATTCGATATCTTTTTTCAGAATATCCGTCTGTCCAGCCACTGCTCAGGGTTGTAATCGCCGCCGTGCAGATAATGGTCATATCTGATCTGCTCTGCCATTTTTTTATCTCCTTATAATTTGATTCGCATCAAGCGGACAAAAGCATCCGCTGCGCTGCGAAGCTTTATCCCAGACAACTGCTCTGGTTAAGAAAAGGATGCTGCATAATCCAGTTAAAGCATATTATACAATATACCTAAAGATTTCAGCAGCATCCTTTTTGTGTCAAGCGGGTATTCGCAATCCACATTCGGTTAAGATTATTTTACAGCTCCCGTAATACCCTCCGCAAACTGTTTCTGCAATACAAAGAATACAATCATAGTCGGAATGGAACAGAATAATACACCGCACATCAGCATACCGTAATCTGTTACATATCCTGTGATCAGATTGGCGATCAGCATCGGCATTGTCATCGCCTTATTATCTGTCATGATTACCTTCGGCCACAGATAAGAATTCCATGCATTCATAAATGTGATAACTGCTGCCGCTGCATAAGTAGATTTCATAGTCGGGATAAACATCTGGAAAAAGATCCTTACCTCGCTTAATCCGTCAATACGTGCTGCTTCAATGATATCAACAGGAAATGCTCTGGCATTCTGGCGGAACATCATGATCATAAATGGTGTGGAGATGATCGGGAGAATAAAACCTACCGCTGTATTTAAGAGTCCTGCTTTTGAAAACATCTTAAATAAAGGAACCATCGTTGCAACCTGCGGAATCATCATGGCAAGAAGTAGGATGGAAAACAGTCTGTCTTTCCATCTGTCATGATATACCTCAAAGCCATAACCTGCAATAGAACAGATCAGAAGGCAGATCACTGTGGTAAGAGCTGCATAAAACAGAGAGTTTCCAAGAGCTCTCCACAGCGGCTGCTGTGCAGTCAGGTTTTTAAAGTTCTGCATAAAATATGTACCCGGAAGGATCCGACCTCTGGATACATCTGTGGATGTATTGGTTGCCGCAGAGATCATCCAGTACAGCGGAAATACAGAGATAAATGATACGATGATCAGAAAAATATATGTAGGGATCAATCTTCTCTGAATTGCGGATTTGTTCTTTTTCTCAGTCACGTGTATCACCTACTTTCAAATTGATAAAGGCCAGGATCGCTACCATGATAAATATGATAAATGACATTGCTGCCGCATATCCGAAGTTTGGCACGTTGATGAAGCATGTATTATAAACATAATGGGACATTGTGATGGTTGAGTTCGCCGGGCCACCTTTTGTCAGGTTGACAGACTCATCAAACAACTGCAGTGTACCATTGATCGACATAATAAATGTCATGATAATTGTCGGTTTCAGAAGTGGTACGGTAATTTTCCAGAAAGTCTTCCAGCCATTGGCACCATCGATCTTTGCTGCCTCGTATACAGAATATTCAATATTCTGAAGACCTGCCAGATAGAACACCATGTTATATCCTGTCCATCTCCAGATCAGTGCGATGATGATCACGATCTTTGCACTTGTGGAGTTACCCAGGAAGTTATAGCCAGTTGTTAAAATTCCAAGTTTGATCAGGATGCTGTTGATCAGACCGTCTGTTGCAAACATAGAACGGAAGATCAGAGAATAAGATACAAGAGATGTTGCACATGGAAGAAATACACATGTACGGAAAAAGCCTTTAAATTTCAGATCCTTGTTATTCAGAAGCTGTGCAAGCAGGATCGCAAGGACCAGCATGATCGGTACCTGAATAATAAGATACAGGAAAGTATTGACGATGGACTGCTGGAATACCTTATCCATCATGATACGTTTGTAGTTACTGAAGATCGGGTCCGCAAACCTCATGTTTGCTCCGGCACCTGTCTGTAAAGAAATGATAAATGCACGGATCATCGGATAAAACTCATGACAGCGATCATGATGGTTGCAGGTGCCAGAAAGATCCAGCCTGCCGCTCTCTGTTTCGCTACCAGAGACATGCCACTTTTTTTTGGAATTCACAGGAACTCCTCCTTTCAAACCTCTTAAGCCTTTACATAAGACAGGGGACTGCATGCAGTCCCCTGCTTCGTATTTACTTATTCATTTCAGAATGCAGCTTTCAGATCTTACTCTGTCATCTTGAATGCCAGTGTATCCTGTGCTTCCTGAAGTGCAGACTCTTTGTCTGCGCCGTTTACGATATTAACAACTGCTGTGTTGATGCACTCTCTTGCCTCATAGTGATACGGAGTCTTTGTGAATTCCGGAATGTGTGAAGAGTACTCTACAATTGTTGAGAAGATTGGCTGGTTGTTGAAGAACTCGCTTGGCTCGTTGTAAACGTCAGACTCACCAGCTGGCAGGTAGCAGGAGATTGCTCCTGTTTCCGGAAGGATCGCATCATAGAAATCTGTACTGGAACCAAATGTGCTTGCAAGGAAGTCCTCAGCAAGCTCTACGTTCTTGCAGTTGGATGTGATATACCAGGAAGAACCACCGTTGTTCGCATAGTTTGTAGCTGTGTCAACACCGTCAACTTTCGGCATTGTTGTGATCTGCCACAGACCCTTCTGATCCTCTGTTCCCATCAGTGTAGCTGTGATCCAGTTACCGTTAACGATACCTGCTGCCTCACCGCTTGTGATTGTGGAGATGTACTCATCCCAGTTGTTTACTAATTTAACAACATCGTTCTTTACAAGGTCTACATAAAGATCTACACATTTCTCAGCTACATCATTTCCTACAATGTAAGCTTCTCCATCCTCATTTACGAAGTTTGCTCCACAGGACTGGATCATCATCATCAGAGTATCGCCGCCTGTTGCCTCACTTGTAAGGAGGTATTTACCGGTTTTCTCATGAACATCTTTACCGATCTCCTCGAATTTACTCCATGTGATATCTGTAAGGTCATCGATGGTGTATCCTGCCTCTTCCAGGATATCGGTACGGTAGCAGGCGATTGTTGCACCATTATCAAATGGAACACCGTAATGTGTATCATCTACCATGGAGTAGGACTGTTTCAATTTTCCAAAATCATCCCAGTTGATGTCCATGTCTTTCAGATCTGTGAAAGCGTCCGGATAGCTCTTCAGATATTTCTGGTAGCTGTTGTCCTGCATCAGAACGATGTCCGGAAGTGTGCTGTAATCTCCGGCGTTTGCAGCTGTTGTAAGTTTCGTCTGGCAGTCATCGGAAGATGTCTCAACTACATCTACTTTAAATCCTTCATGATCCTTTGCATACTGCTCACCTGCAATGTTCATAGCCTTGATGTTAAAGTTCTGGTCCCATGCCCATACGGTCAGTGTATTGTCATCGTCACCTTTTGCATATACTGCTGTAGTTGTTGCAGCAAAAGACATTACCATGATACCTGTCATTAACATTGCGAGTAATTTTTTCTTCATTTACTTTTCCTCCTTTATTAAGCACTTCCCGTTTGCTTATGAGTAGATTATAGCATCCGCATTCCGGCCATAGTTTGCAGAACCGTTCATATAATATGCAATTTCAACCATTTTATTGATTATGCACTATTATCACGCTGTATTTCCATAAAAAATATGCGCTTTGAGGATTATCTCTTTTCGCGTTCGTCAGAACGTAAAAAAAAAGCCTCCTTTTCGACATTATACGAACATTTTTTCGTCAAAAAGAAGGTTTTTGTTTCTATTTCATAAAATTTCATATTGTTTTTCATACATTTTTCACAAACATTTGAATGTATTATGCAAAATAAACCTTTTCAGGAAACTGTGTTTTCATCGTATGCAGCATTTCCTCCGTCAGATCAAGAAGAAGTTTTATTTTGCGTCCATTTTCCCGGATGATCATTGTATAGTAAGGTACATCATCTTCATAAGAAGTATAATCGTATTTTTTCAGTTTCTCCGTTCCGGTATTCTTTTTATATTTTGCCACTTTTTCATGATAGTGAGGTACGGTCACTTCCATTTCCTCAAGATTCAGCACGTGAGCTGTTTTGCGATATTTTTTGCCATAGATCACATCTATAGTCAGTTGTCCGTTTTCCAGGGTATATTCATAGTCTCTCTGGCTGAATATGTCATAAACAAAATAAAGCAATGCCAGAAGAAATCCCGGAAGCATGAATGCCTGAGAGATCGTGATACCCATCAGTACAAAAATTGCCGCAAAGATCACCATTACTTTTCTGAGAGCTCCTGACATATGTTTCTTTTTTCTGGAGACCTGCTCCACAATCCTGTAATCGTACATTTCTTACCTCTTTCTATCTGCCTGCTCCGCATACAGTCTGATATTTCTATTCTGTCGTGTCAGATCCACAGATCTGGTTTTGTTGTTTTACCAGCCTTCCTCTGAATGGATGTCAAACTTAAGAAGCTGCTGTTCATAGTTCTCCGGACGTTTTCTCCACTCCAGAGGTGTCATTCCCGTAACCTGGCGAAAATTCCGGTTAAATGTGGAATTGGTGGTAAAACCACACTTATGTGCTATATCTGCAATTGGCTGATCTGTTTTTTTCAGATAATCACAGGCCGCCTGAATACGGATCGTATTGATATATTCCAACGGGCTCATCTTCATGTAAGTCGTAAATATCCGGCGCAAATGAGTTTCACTGATATGACAGTGTTCTGCCAGTTCGTCAATACGAATATCCTCCATGTAATGATCAGAAATATAATCCTGGGACCTGGAGATCATATCCATGACTTTTCCTCTGCCTTCGCTGTAACGTTCTTCGCCTGAATCCCGGTTTATCCTTGCGATTTCCACAAGAAGCGATGCCAAAACTCCCTTAGCTTCTTCCAGATAAAATTCCTTTCCATCCCGCATGATGTCCAGAATCTTAAGAATCTTACCTGCCATGGATCGGTTTTCTTTTTCATTCAGAAAAAGCGATCTGGAGTTGATCCGCTGAACGATTTTTTCTCTTTTTACTGAATTATTAATAAATTTATCCAGGAATCCTTCTACATCAATAAAAAGATACTCCCAGCGCTGATAGTTCCAATATCACTGTTTGTGGTATGTGGATAATTGGCTGGGATCACCGAAAATATCCGGTCATGAAACTGTACCTTATCCTCTCCCAGTATCATAAATCCCTGTCCTTCATAGCAGAACCCGATTTCCAGATAATTATGAAAATGGAGATAATCGATATCGTTCCCATAATTCTGGACCCACTTCTGTCCGAGCAATGCAAGGATGGGACTCCCCTCCGGCATCTTATAATATCGCAGCTCCATTTTGGGTTTTCGTTTTTTTGCCACAGATATTCCTCCGTATGTTTTCTGTTCCGATATTTACTGATCTTTCTGTTATATTACAGCCATACATAAAAAAAAGCAACCTGCAGGATAACAATAATTAATAACTCTTGTTTCTGCAGATTGCAATTTTATTTATATCAGCTAGTTGCTTTTTATCTGTTTATTCCTCGTCCAGGTAATATTTTCCATATGCATCTGCCGCTTTAATTGCTGCAAATACAGTTTCCGGTGTAACTTCAAATGGCATGTTGTGAAGTGTATCATTCTCCGCACATGCAGTTCTGGCAACTTCCATAAGCTGCTCGTCAGTTACCTTCCAGCTCCAAGCTCTGCCAGAGTAACAGGAAGTCCTACTTCAATGCACCATAAAATGATCTCTTCCAGATCTTCCTGGGGAATATTCTCCAATACCAGCTGTGTGATGGTTCCGAATGCGACTTTTTCTCCATGATACATATGATGGCATTCTTCCAGTACAGTAAATCCGTTATGGATCGCATGTGCACCTGCAAGTCCTGCACTTTCAAAACCAATTCCAGAAAGAAGTGTATTAGCCTCAATCACTTTCTCAACTGCCGGTGTGCATACTCCTGCTTCCAGAGCTATCTTAGCTTTTACACCCTCATCCATCAAGGTATTAAAGCAAAGTTCAGCCAGTGCCATGGCAGCCTCTGTTGTCTTACCTCCCGCACAGGAAGTCGCTCCGCTTCTCTTGCATGCCCTTGCCTCAAAATATGTTGCCAGTGCATCTCCCATACCAGCCACAGTAAGACGAACCGGTGATTTGGCGATGATATCTGTATCCATCAGAACAAGATTCGGATTTGCCGGAAGAAACAGATATTTTTCAAAAACTCCTTCTTCTGTATAAATAACAGACAAAGCACTGCAAGGGGCATCTGTAGATGCGATCGTCGGACAAATAAATACCGGTGTTCCCGCATAATATGCAACTGCCTTCGCTGTATCAAAGATCTTTCCTCCACCAATACCAATGGTAAGATCACACTGCTCATCTTTTACGATCTTTACCAGACGATCGATCTCACTGTTACAGCATTCTCCGTTAAAATAATCAAAAACCACCTCACAGGAACTCTCAGCAAAGCTCTCTTCGATCGTTTTACCAATTCTTTTATATCCGCCTTTACTGATCAGAACCAACGCTTTTTTTCCGCTCTTTGCAGCATAAGTTCCAAGATTCTTCATTTCTCCCGCGCCCTGTAAATATTTGGACGGACTGATTAAAATTTTCGCCATTTTTATACTTCCTTTCTTTGTTTTCAGAAGTCAGCCTCCGCATCCGGCTTTTGCATTTATATTATAATTGCTGTATTTTTTTATTGCAAGGAGTATTTGAGGATTTATACAGCATTCACCTGTTCTGGAAAACTGATATGACAATTGGTGATAAAATAAAAAAATCCGCACATTCCGGAATATGACACAGACAGAACTCGGTGCAGCTCCTGGCTGGGGCGATAAAGGAGCGAACCGTCTCGCTCAATACGAAACCAATTACCGGGTTCCCCGCAAAGATCTGGTTACTGAAATGTCTAAGATTCCCAAATCAAATTCCAGCGACGATACCGCTATCCGCTGCCATGATTCCGATAGTTGGCCTGCTCATCCGCCTGTCAGTCTGTGGTTTAATTAAAGACCGAAACTCTCTCCATCTTGCTTTGAATTTCGGTCTTCTTAAAACTCATTCATAGCTGGTCAATGCTTTCACAGTTGCCATAAATGTTGCTCTTTCATACGATTTCTACAAACGTCTTATAGAAATCATATGTCTTTCCGTTTTCCTGTGCACAGAGCAAAAAGCGGCTGATGATTGCACTGGTACGGTGTGATTCCTGAATACGTGATAAGTGTTCGTTGAGGTTATTAGGAAAACCCTCTGTCACTTCTTCCCTCATCAAAAAAGTTACATATCGATTTGACTTTTTTTGCCAAAGAATACTGGATTTTGGAAATAAGGAACTCATTTCCGCTGGTATAGTAAGCCCACGTTGTTCCTGTGGAAGTGTTTGCGTATGCTGCACCCGCGAATAAAGATATGGATTTTCAATATACTGACGCAGCTTGTCCCTTTCAATTAAGTCAAAAGATACAATACAGGCTGTATCAATATCAGACTCTTGATATACCTGTGTTTTCAATTCCTCCAATGTCTTCAACGCCTTCATATGATAGCGTAATTTCTCCATCCGACGTGTAAGCAGTTCTTGTTGATGTTCCAACTCTAAAAGTTTCTCAAAAAACAATTCTCCATGCTGCTCAGGTGTTGCGGCATTCATTCCACGAATTTCCTTTAACTCTAACCCAAGATTTTTATAAAAAATGACATCTGAAATGGTCATTAAATCTTCAATTGCATATTCTCGATATTGATTTTCAATTTTCTTTCTGGGATGTAAAATCCCCTTATCCTCCCAATACCTAAATGTAGATGCTGGCATATCAAAAAACCGGGCTATTTCTCCAATTTGAAATTTTTTATCCATGGTTCTTCCCTTCCTGGTTTTAAAACTTACTACTATTTATCCACTATACTATTTTTCACGTTGACCTTCAAGCTACTTTAAGGTTTATACTTCCATCAAGGGAGGAAATTTTTATGGAAAATGCTTTAATTTTTGCTTCTGAAAAAGAAGTTCGATTCACAAAACTATTAAAATTTATTGTTCCGACATATCTAACATCATTATTTAACACAGTCTATACCATTATTGATGGTATTTTTGTTTCTACATATGTCGGAACCAATGCACTGGCTTCTATTAACATTGTTTATCCTATTGTAAATGTATTGACCGGAATTGCACTTGTATTTGCCACCGGCGGCAGCGCTGTCACAGCTTTGCACATTGGAGGAAACAGAAAAAAGGAAGCAGACCGCTCCTTTTCTGTCAGCTCTTTTGCAGCTATTTTGCTTGGATGCCTCGTTTCCCTGATGATTCTTACGAATCTCTCAGCAATTCTGACCATACTCGGTGCAACCCCCGTGACAATTGCAGGGTGTAAAATATACGCACATTGGTGGCTTTTGGCAGCTCCCGTCGTAATCGGCAAGGAACTGTTTACATATTTTATCCGCGTGGACGGTGCCCCCACATATAGCTTTATAACTGCACTGTCCGGTGGTATTTTGAATATCGTTTTGGACTATATTCTGGTCGGACAAATGCAAATGGGAATCTATGGTGCTGCACTGGCAACAATTCTTGGACTGGTATTGTCATTTTCTATGGGAATTTATTATTTTATCCATAAACAAAAGTATCTTTCATTTACCTTGCATAACTTATCCTTGCGGGAAGCCATGCATTGTATGATAAATGGTGCATCCGAATTTGTCAATCAACTTGCTATTGCAGTTACAACCATCGTATTTAACCGCACTGCACTCTCCTTTGCCGGTGAAGACGGTGTCGCCGCAGTTTCCATCATCATGTATCTGCAGTTTTTGTTTATCGGTGTCTACTTTGGTTTTTCTATGGGCATAGCACCTCTTCTGAGTTATGCGTATGGCGACCGAAAAATAAGAATTTGCCGAAAACTGGAAAGCTATGCTCATCGCTTTTTCACAGTAGCTCCAATCGTCATTTATACACTGACCTACTTTCTTGCTCCAATTGCTGTATCCTGTTTCGCAGATACATCCAGCCCTGTATTTCCTATTGCAGTGTCCGGAATGAGAGTTTACGGACTTGGTTTTCTATTTTCAGGAATTAATATTTTTGCTGCAATTCGAATGATGGCATATGGAAAAGGATATTTCTCCGGTCTGATCACATTTTTGCGTTCATTCCTGCTATTACTTTTATTTCTGATTGTACTGCCTTTGAAATTTGGTTTGACTGGAGTATGGCTCGCCGTTCCTGCGGCAGAAGCTCTGACATTACTCGTTGCTGTATGGTTTCTGCGGCCGATCCATTGTTAAAATAAGATTCCTTTATAGAAGAATCACAACTTACACATGACATTCAAAATACAGCATGATAGCCGCCTGGCTTCAAGCAAAAATCAGGCGGCTATATAAAGAATATATAATATGATTCCGGTTCCTGATAACTGCCTTACTCAGTTAAAATATAATCAGGTAGAAAGTTTCCGTTCTTTCAGCAACGAAAAGAAAATAACCGACTATGTTTACCTTCTCCAGAAAGAAAAAGCCCTGATTGACAATGTTCAGGACACTCTGCAAAACAAAGTCCTGAAATTATACCAGAAGTGCATTGCCAAACCGGATTTTTCCCTTGCTGCAAGATGCTGGAATTTCAAAACGCTGGAAGAAAAATATAGTTCTTATTCCGATGCATAAACAAAAGTATGTTACTATTTATAGACTATTCTTCAATTGAATGATTTTATCCTCTATTTCTTTGATTACTTCTATGAAATCTTTGTCAGATTTTCCTGTCGGATCCATGAGTCCCCAGTCATCATCAAATGGCCTGCCTATAAAAGGACATCCAACATCGCACCCCATTGAAATAGCTATATCAGGATCAGGTATTTCATCAATAAGCTTGCTATGATGACCCTTTGCATTCATATCTATTCCATATAGTTCTTTTACAATTCTGACTGCATCTTGGTTAATTTGATCCTTTAATTCTGTTCCGGCTGAATAGCACTCTAGATAATCACCGTACAAATGATTCCCTATATCCTCTGCCATCTGACTTCTGCATGAGTTGTGAACACAAATAAATGCTACCTTCTTTTTCATGACTTAAACCACCCTTTCGTGTTATTCGCTGCTTTCACAAGTGCAAGCATAACAGGAACCTCTGTGAGTACTCCTACAGTTGTAGCAAGAGCCGCCGGACTTGTTGTTCCAAACAAAGTAATTGCTACCGCAGCAGCAAGTTCAAAGAAGTTTGATGCACCTATCATCCTGCCGGGGCTGCTATATCATGTGACATTCCCAATATCTTTGAAGCTATATAAGCAACGAAGAATATAAATACAGTCTGAATTGTAAGAGGTACTGCTATCAGCACTATGTGTAATGGGTTTGATAAGATGACCTCCGTTTGGGATGCAAATATCAAAACCAAAGTAAGCAATAAACCAACTGTAGTTGCATTATCAAACTTATGCACGAAAGTATTTACCCTTGATAAAACTATTACTGACTTTCACTTCTCACTCAAAGCTATTTGCAACTCGGCTAAACGTGTCGGTATTATTTTTTTGAATTATTTCATTCAATATTTTCCAATCAGATGACGAAAGAGTATCCTTAAGTCTTCTACAAATAATTCGATATAAGTTTTCTTCAAAAGTCAACCACTTCTCATCATAAATAATCTGGTCTCTTGCAGAATTTAGATTCAAGTCACTATTTACACCAATATCCAGTCTGAAGGAAAAAGGAAATGGTATTTTAAGGACTGCCTTCGACATCCTATTCGAATAATCAGGAAACAAGTTGTAAGGAACTTCTATTCCATGTATAGATAATGAGGCTTTGGATTTAAACCTTTCCGACCATGATGTATTTGTATCAATTTCACCGTCTTCATCTACTGAAATACTTGTTGATGTTTCTGTAATACAATTAGTTTTATATTTTATATTTGAAGACAGGGTATAAATCTCTCCATCAATTTCAACATCTTTTGATAATATTTCAATTTCCTCTGCTGGCAAGCCATTTTTAATAAGTATTCCTATACAACCTTTCCCTTTAAATCCATACGCTTCACAAGTCAAATCAATATCTATTTTACGGATATTTTTTATATTATTCCAAAGAATAATCTAATAAAGGTTTTAAATCTAAATCATCAAAATAATCACTTGAATATAATTCGCTTCCTTTGTTTGTTTCAATCTCAATTTGTACTGCTGGATTTGGCACAATGCCTTTTATACACTGCATAAATTCTTCTTCATTCATTCTATCCCACGGATGCACTGGACGCAATGTTAATATAGTATCCGTTCCAGGTTCTTTTTTATTAGAATCCGAAATGACAAAAAGACTTTCATAACCTTCAATCGATATATGCAATGCTTCATCGCACTCGAATCTTTCTCTAATTCTCCTAGTTGTCACTTCCATAGAGTCACATACCATAAAACATGAAAGTATGCCTATACCAAATCTAGATATTGGAGTGAACGAAGATTTGAACGAAACCATTAACTCACTAAATTCTCGAGAGGAATAATATGAACATCCGACATTGGTGTAATAATTATCAATTATATGCTGGTTCATGCCAACACCATTATCACTTACTCGCAAATAATCAACATTATTTTTTGTATATAATGACACCTTAACTTTAGGGGTGTACTCTATCCCCCATAACTCAGAGAGTTTTTGTCTAAGCAAACAAGCATCAATAGAATTTTGTAACAGTTCACGCAATGCAACTCCTGGCTTACCATACAGCTTAGTTCCCATTAACAAATCAATTATTTGTTTCTTACTTAATGAAAATTTTGTGTCATGGTAACGATAAATAGGCTTTCCTGATATTATATCTTTTTTAGCTTGTATTTTTCTTCTATCTACTTGAGGTGGCAATGAAATTTTATAGACCTCCACATCAATATCCATTCCCTCATCTGATAGATTAGACAAAATAACAGTACCATTCCTCAATTCTTCATCAATTTGATTGCAAAAAGCAAGAATAGTCGCTTCAATTGCAGGATGTTCGCACTGAGCCGAAAATAAAAGTTTTCTGGGCGATATTGTCCATGCATTTATACTTTGATGCTTTTTCCATTCACTCAACGATACAGGATTTTTTACAGCTAGATGAGAAAACAGAACAGAAGGTGTTCTTTTAGGGTCAAAATCAATTATATCGGCTAATCGTAATACTGTTGCCACAAATGGAATACACAGGTATTCATCTTGACCACAGACTCTAAAGGTTTCCATTTGGAGTAAATATGTGTAACTTTCATTATGGCTAAAACAAATCGTTGCCAAATCCTCCGTTAAATCTGTATCTTGGTATACTATTTCCCCTGCCCAATACTTTGCGATAACTTCCCTTGCACGAATCGAATGAGTTGTTCTTATATATTCAGTAACAATATAATCTTCAAGAAGCTGCGCTTTCGAAAACTCTTGTTCTGTTTCAAGCCGTTCAATGTCAGCTAATTGATGTGTATACGTTAGACGAAAACGAGCAAACTTTTCTCTTTCTTCTTTTAATTCCTCGTCATATTCTGTCTCGGGAAGTTGATTTTTCCATGCTAATATATGCTTTTCATCAGGAGCCATACCTATATCATGTAGGAATACTGAAACAATCAACATGAATAAGTCTGGCGTAGATAATTTTCTCATGTTCTCTTGCGGAATAAGTTTTCCAATGATAGTGAGCATATTAAAAATATGAGTATCATCATGCAGGGTGAACTCAGGCATATTTTTAATCACTGTCTTTAGGCGTTCAACTGCAAAAGTACCAACTTTCGCTACAAGAGCCAATACTTCATGTTGATTATTCCTTTCACAATTATCTTTTAATTGCTGATAAACTACCGACTTATTTAATTGATTTTCCAAATATTCATTCATATGATATTCCTTTCGTGCATTTAACAGCTTAAAATTCATAGCAGTATCACATCGTATTTTTCTTATCATACCATATAGATTAAATTTTTTCTATCTCTACTGCTATGTAAAAAGACGGCATCAGCTCAACGCCAATGCCGTCTTTTCTCGGTTATAAAGTTCCTGCCTTTTTGAGATACCCAACGCTATAGCACCCTCTGAAATAGATTGCTTCCTGCTGCATATCGCTGAGCCTGTTCCGATGCCTGATAAACACGCCTTTCTCTCCGCATCGTCCAGTCACCGCTGGATAAACTGCCCGCCAAGCGCAGCACTCTGTGCGAAAAAGCCCAATAACAGCAGCCCTTACGCACAGCAGGGAACCGATGTACACAGCTTATGCGAACACAAAGTCCTGACAGCACTTGGACAGGCATCCCGAGACCCGACAGAATCCCTTATCTGGTTTGATGAGGAAATGGAAGACTGCACAGACCAGTACTGCACCTATGTCATGGAACAGTTGCAGGAAACAAAAAAACTCTGTCCTGAATAACACGATACTTTTCAAATTCAGTCTCGGCTTTAGCCTTGGCAATCTCTGCCGTGATCTTTCCTGCATCCTGAAGGATCTCTCTGTCATCAGCCATCAGGAATAGATCCAGACGCTTTGCCCAGTCCTCCATTGTCATCGGGATATGACGCTCTGCGCGATCCTCTGCCATATCCAGGTATGCAGAAACGATACGCTCTAATGAACGCATTTCCTGCTCAGAAAGATAATTTTTTGCAACACTCACATCACTTTTTACAATCTTTCCTTCCGGTGCTGCTGCCCACGTGGTCAGCCCCATATGTGGTTTATCAGCATCTGCTCGCTCATTGTTTACCTTGAATGCAACAGCAATAATCATTTGAAGATTATAATGTTTCGTATCACGAGTGACCTGGCGTGAACCTTCGGTTTGAACTATCCGGAAATTCCGGATAGTTGCGTCTTCCTCAAGCTCTGAGTCGGAATAAATCTTCTTAATATGCTCATTAATCGTACGAACATCTACATCATATAGTGTGGCCATCATCTTCTGCGTCAGCCATATATTCTCATCCTCATAGCGCATCTCAATACTGTCCTGCTGATCGCCGACAGATGCAACATAAGTCAAGTATTCTGCTGCGCTGGAACGGATGGTTATTTCATCTTTTTTCTTTTTCAAATAGGAAACCTCCTTCTTCAATAAATCACTCTATAATAAACAATGAATGAATTTCTGTATACTCTCATCGCCCATGACAACGCTTATACTTCTTTCCACTTCCACATGGACACAATTCATTGCAACCTATCTTCTTCGGCCAATTTGTTCTTTCCTGAACCATAATAGGAATTTTCCATCATGCATAAGTTCAAGTTCCCTCAGACGATACAAATATTCAGAGACATTCTGTTTTCTTTTTTGTTCTATCTTTCGGATTGGAATATAAGTTATCAGCTAGTCTACTGAATTGTATTCAACGTCATTATGACCGATAGCATTTCTCAATTTCGCATTCACGAGGATTTTCAAAAAGCCTGTATAGTCCTCAGAATCCAAGCAAAAATGATATCTTGATGCTTTTGTGAGTTTAATATAATCCTCTAAAGACTTTACATTTTTCTCAATTGGATTCATAGCATTTACGTCAGACCTATCTATTCCACTGCCAAGTCTGCCCCTTAGTGTCGAGTGGCTTAAACTGTGGTCGGCTCTGACAACAATCCTGGTGCCACAACCTCTGACATCTAATCCACAGCCTATAAACCCTACCGCTATTCTCCGGCTGCTCATTTTTCTCCAACCAGACCCAAAAATAGATATATTTCCATATAATAAAACCGAGCTTTCCGCAAGGCTTCTTACGATGACACCAACCTTACAAAAAGCCCGGAAATACGCCACTTTTAGCCTTTATTTATCTTTCCTTGACAGCAAACAGACAGTCTCGACTGTGTTTTCTTCGGGCATACGAATTCTTGTCCCTTTACACTCTCCATAATACACCGGAAACGCAAGATCAATATGTTCAATGCGCGAACCCTGACCTGTCCCATTATTAACAGTTTCATTCTTCAATTCAATCTTCTCAATAAATGTATTCATAAATTCTTTCTTTTCCATATCTGTCATTTTATCATACAGTATATCAAAATCCAGAAGAAATTCATACAGTTTTTTACCCGTAATTTCTTTCCCGTAAGATGCCCCAATCTTAGCATCAATATCTTTCATCGCCTCCTCAAACTCTGCCACCTTCTCTTCCAGTTTCTCCTGCACAAAACTCCTGAACTCATCCCACGCAACCATATACCGGATAAATTCCTCTACTTCTGCATTAAACACTTTCTGGTTCAGCATCGGCTTATAATCACAAATCTTTCCATCGACTTTTTTTCTGTGATGGCATCTGTAATAAAATGTATTCTTGTATTCCCCAGTTTTCTTATTCTGCCGTCGCTGAACAGTTCCACTCATTCCACCGCCGCAAAGAGGATATCTGATCAATCCAGTTAAAATATGTTCATGCTCCAGACTATGAGTTTTAACAAACCTAACCCCCGTCCTCTTCCTTTTCTCTCTCGCTCTGTGCCTCCAGACTGTATCCCTCTGTCTGAGCCGCCGTAGAAACACGTATATATGTAACATTTCTTTCTCAAATCTTCACCTCATTTCGGTTGCCCATCGTCATACGGTTGCCGTACATAAAATATATCGGAATCACCAATCTGCGCCAACTCGCAGAACGACCAAAAAAAACTGCCCCAAAATCCACCTTTCCCTATGCGGTTTCCATAGCCAGAAACCACCTCCTACTGTTCCAAGGAGTCCTGGTCTCTAATTTTTTGAGTTTTCACACAAAAAATAAACCTGCTGACATCTGCAGATCTCTCCACAGACAACAGCAGGTTTTCCCAGTAACAAAATGTCAATAGTTTTTTAATCACTTTTTTCTAAAAATGGGCAAAAAAATAGAGCATATAGATTTCTCTATACACTCTACTTATAGTTATTTCCTTTTCCTCTCAATTATCAGGCATCTGAAAGTTGATTTTTTTATTATCGTGGCTTACATCCATTCGTGCAATATTCTATTCAATTTTTCCATATCAAGAGGTTTCGCAATATGTTCATTCATTCCTGCGCTCTTTGCAAGTATCACATCCTCCGTAAATGCATTTGCTGTCATTGCAATGATTGGCAGCATATCTCCTTTGTGTTTAGGCAGGGAGCGGATAGCTGTAGCCGCCTCATACCCATTCATAATCGGCATCTGCACATCCATAAAGACCAAATCATAATATCCATTTGGATGATCTGCTACCTTATCTACAGCTTCTTTTCCATTTACAGCCGTTTCAATCTCAGCCCCTGTCATACCTATAATCTCAGCTGCAACTTCTCTGTTCAGTTCATTATCTTCCACCAAAAGGATTTTCTTTCCTGTATAATCACTTGCAGTGATATTTTTCAGGTAATTTCTTGCATCCTGACTCGGCTTTCCGGATATTATATTTTGCAGTGCAGCGGTAAGTCTTGAGCGGAACAACGGTTTTGAAATGAATTCATCTACCCCTGCTGCTTTGGCTTCTTCTTCGATTTTTGTATAATCATAGGACGTCAGAACAATGACAGAAACATCAGGTCCTATCTTTTGGCGTATCTGCCTTGTTGTTTCAATTCCATCCATTCCCGGCATCTGCCAGTCAATAATATATACAAAATAATCATTGCCATTCTCATGACGTTTCACTGCACGCTCTACTGCCTCTTTTCCTGACAGTACCCACTCTCCGTCGATTCCAATCTCATTAAGAATAGCCACTGTTCCTTCACAGCATGTCTTATCATCATCCACAACCAGCACGGGCAAGTTGACCAGTTCATCAATAGTCTCTGACTTTTCATCCCGCAGACGAAGGAAAATAGTAACAGTAAATCTGCTTCCCTTTCCCAGCTTGCTTTCTACCTTAATGTTTCCATTCATCATATTGACGATATTTCTTGTGATCGCCATTCCCAAACCGGTTCCTTGGATTTCGCTGATGCGTTTATCATCTGCACGAGTAAACGGGTCAAACATAACCTTTTGAAATTCCTCGCTCATTCCCATACCATTGTCTTGAATCACAAACTCATAGCATCCTATATCCAGGGAAGTGGTTGACTTTTCCGTAATAGAAAACAGTATATTGCCGCCATCTGGGTATATTTGATGGCATTACTCATAATATTGGTAAATATCTGTTGTACTCTTAAACTGTCTCCTCTTACATATTCATGTTCAATTTTGTTGAGCTGTACTTCAAAATTATGATGGTGAGCATCAATCTCGGAACGTGTCATTGCAAGCAAGTTATCTACCAGTTCAGCCAGATTAAAGTCTTCTTCCGTCAGTTCGATCTTTCCATTTTCAATACGTGACATATCCAGTACTTCATTAATCAAACCAAGCAGATGACGGCTCGACTTGGTTATTTTTCCAAGGCAATCGATCACACGATCCGGATGATCAATATTTGCCCCGGCAATGGCTGTCATACCAACGATTGCATTCATCGGAGTCCGAATATCATGAGACATATTTGATAAAAACTCTGTCTTTGACCTGTTTGCCTTGTTAGCCGCTTCATAAGCTTCCTTCAAAGCAATCCTCGATTCTATCTCCGCAAGTTTTTCCTGAGTGGTATCCTGTGCGATCAACAGCACCTTTTCAAGTACTCCGTCTTTCCAAGACAAAGGAATGAAAGCCATGCTCTTAAAATGCTTTTCATCCTCCGTACAATATTCCAGCTTATAAATATCATCCATGCTTCTAATCATGCCACGGATATGATCTGCTGAAATCACTTTGTCAATCGTTTCATCCTTTGCCACCACTTTATAGCGGGATGCAATCCTCCTAATCAAGTCATGATATGTTCCGTAAGCATCGTATGGTGGCTTTTTTCCGTGCAGACTATAAAACTTATAAGTATCATCTTCCAGATTGCACATAGCAAAACGATTGACCAGACGCATTGTTCCCTGAAGAAGCAGATCCATCGCATCATTCTTACGTGTCAGCTCCAATATGTTTTCCATTTCTTTTCTGGCTTCTGTAATATCCCGGACGAAGATCATTGCATAACGGGAACCGTCATTTTTTTCTCCTCTCATAAGGACGTTGCGAACCAAACGTTCCTCACCTTTTATCCGTATTCTGCATTCAAGAGTGATTTCTTTTGAACCTTCACTCAGTTTTTCAACAATGAAATTACGGTTGTAAAAATGAGAAACCGCTTCCTTGTCCTCATCAACAACATAATTATCCAAGTATGCCTGAATCAGTTCATCCCATGTATGGCTCTTTTCAAAAATCTCCAGAAGGGAATCCTCTACTTTTAGTGACTCAAAAGAATTATCCTTTAGATTTACATAATACTCGCAGATATTTCCCTCTGTATAGGCGCGATGAAATGCCTCATTTCTCTGTGCTTTCATCTCGCTCTGCTTTCTCTTGTTAATATTTATGAATGTACCGACAATAAGACGTACTGTTCCGTCCAGACGTCTGGTTGTCTCGGCATTTGCCCGGAACCATTGATAGGAACCATCTTTCATCTTCAAGCGGTATTCACAGTCATATTTCACACTATCTGTTTTGTCTTGAATTGCTTGCTCTAACAGTGTAAGTGTTGCTTCCCTGTCTTCTGGATGTAACAAATCTGACCACGATTCCAGTTTATTTGGGAAATCAAGAATGTCATGATACCCAATCATCGTGCGAAACTCATGACTCCAGTACACTTCCTTAATATTTCCGCTTTTGTCACAATCAAAACGCCACATCGCAGAATGGATCACGTTATTGATCAGTTTCAGATTCTGCTGCATCCAGTCAATCTGAACAGACAATACCCATACCTGCTTTCCATCATCTGCTATGGCATCTTTCTTGCACATACGGACAAATACAGGTGTGCCATCGCTCATCAGCATCTGTCCTTCCCCACACCCTTGAAGACGCTGGAACCTGTCGTATTCAAGAAAGGTCTGGTTTTCTCCATAGAAAAGATTTCTCAGAGAACCTGATGTTTTCTTTTGGAATTCTTCAAACGTATATCCCAGATTCTTCAACATGTGTGAACTGACCTGTGTGATTGTAAGATTCTCATCATAATATCCTGTCATGAATCCAACAATATCCAGTTCGCTCACTGCATCCTGTACGATTTTTTGACAGTTTTCATTTAACTTTGTATTATCCAGTGAAAAGATATTATTTTCACTTTGCTTTTCTTTATTGAACATTTTCATTCTCCGTATATTCTAAATCCAACAGGGATGTAAGTACTTCCATTAGTTTATTTATATCAAAAGGCTTTGAAAGATGAGCATTCATTCCTGCTTCAGCACAATGTTCTTCATCACTCTTAAAGGCATTGGCAGTCACAGCAATGATCGGAATTTCAGCACTTTCTGAATCCATCTGGCGAATATGCTTTGTAGCATCTATTCCATCCATGACGGGCATCTGCATATCCATGAGAATTGCGTCATATGTTTTTGGCGCTGCTCTGTGAAATTTATCTACACAAATCTTGCCATTTTCTGCCCTTTCACATGTGATTCCATACATTCCAAGCAATTCCTGTTCCACTTCATAGTTTAAATCATTATCTTCTGCCACCAGCAGATGTATCCTTTTAAGCTTATTAAACTTTTTTTCTGGTTTAGCTGATATTTTTTCTTTCACTTCTTTTATATATTCAACATCAAATGAGACAGTAAAGACTGTACCCTCTCCAACAGCACTTTTCGCTGTAATAGTTCCCCCCATAAGTACTGTTAGTTCCTTTACCACAGAGAGTCCCAATCCGCTTCCTCTAACCTGATTCACTCTGGTATCCACAGCCCTTGAAAAACGATCATACATTTTCTCCATGTATTCCTTCGTCATTCCTATTCCGTTATCCTGAATGACAGATACCAAACGAATATAACCTTTTCTGTCACTCTTCTCCTGTTTTACTTCAAAAACAATCTGACCGCCATCTGGCGTATACTTTATCGCATTTGAAAGAAGGTTCATGTAAATTTGTTTCAGGCGGAGTTCATCCAGAATGATTCTGTCATATTCTATATTTTTCAATCTGCATGAGATTTGCTGGTGCTTATCCGGCATCACTTCCTGTATGGTATCCCGGAACTGTGAAAACACCTCAGACACACTCATTTCCTCCATCAAAATATTTAGTTTTCCTTTTTCGATTCGGCTTAAATCCAATACATCGTTAACAATCTGTTGAAGATAGTTGCTTGCAATATCAATCTGATCCAGACCATGACGCACTTTTTCTTTATTGTCGATATTTTCTCTTGCAATTTTCGTAAATCCACGAACTGCATTCATCGGTGTCCGTATGTCGTGAGAAACCTGTGACAGAAAATCAGTTTTTGCTTCGCTTTCTCTTTTTGCACGTTCTGCCATTAGTGCAAGGCTTTCTTCTCTGCGTTTTGTTTCGCTGATTATGCGTGTCACATACAGAACATGAATTGCCCTGCCTTCTTCATTCCTTATTTTTACAATAAAACGTGCTAAATGCCAGTTTCCGTCTTTTGCCTTATACTCTAATGCCGTTGTATCATCATTCTTCAATCTGTCCGCAAGAGTAGACAAATCGAAGAATTTTAAAACCATATCGTAATGTTCCTGACAAACAAAATTATCACAGATTTCCTTCATTTTTTCTGAAGCAAGTCCGACTTTTCCTGTCAAACGATGAATTTCCTGTTCTGCTGATATTTCTTCATACTGATCATTCTCAAGAACAATTCGATACAAAGAAAAATATATTTTCCCAATGGCAGAAACAATACTGTTGCTGATTCTTGATTCTTCCAAGGTTTTTTCTAAAGTCTTCTGTATTTTCTGTTCCTGCTTTATAATATCATCTACATAACGAAACGCTACCATGATACCAAAACTATTCTGGTCTGTTCCGTTTGCCCGAATCGCATGTACTTCAAAATTTTTATGCGTTTTACTATTCGGAAGACTTCTGTAACGAAACGACACCCGTTCTTCTTTCAAAAGTTCTTCTTTTAAAGCATATGTTTCCAGTCTTGCCAGAAAATAATCTCTGTCTTCTTCAATCACATAACTCTCTGCATATGCTTTTAACATTGGCATATATGCAATCATCGTTTTATTGGAGGCTTTTATAAAATTTGCAGCATTTGCACCTGAATCAACCTTTATTACTTCCCCAACACCTGCATCTAAATCTACATAATATACAGATGTATACTCCTGACAGAGCGTGTCGAGAAACATGTTTTTGTGCTCCAGTTCTTTGGTTTTTTGTTTAAGATCCTGTTCTACAAGTGTATTAACCAATGCACTGCCAAGATGTGCTCCGATCAGTTCAAGGAAAAATATAAAATTTTCGTTTTCCTGGATATATGGATTGTCCAGCCCTAAAAAACCAGTCAGGTAGGAGCCATGAAAAAGCGGTAAAACAACCACTGACTTTATCGCCTTCATTTTTAAAAGTTCATATTCCAAAGGCATAGTGTGGCATATGTCCTCTATATTGTTTACGACAACGCTTTCTCCTTGCCTGAACTTTTTCACCCAACATGGCATTTCTTCAAATTTCACATTCTGAAGATTATCTCTTTGAGCTGTAATTCCATCTGCACACCACTCATAGGTATTTGTAAATGTCTCTGGCGTATGAACCGTTTCAAAAAGATAAGCTCGATCTGCATTTCCATAATTGCCGAGAACTTCAAGGAGTTTCTGAATTCCTGCTCCAATACTCTCTCTATTATTGGCTTTGTCAATTTCTTTTAAAATCCGCAGAATAGCTCCTTCTCCTGCAAGGATACTGTAGTTCTGCCTGTCAGTCTCCTTTTTTATCATCTTTAATCTCCATTATCTTTTTTACTTAATCTTTCTATTTCTTTTCTCTGTTATTCTATTCAGATAAGCTAAACCATAATAAAAAGCAAAGAAACTACTACTAATTAACCCATAGTATCCCTTTGCTATTTCATATGCAACTGGCTGCCATTTTACAGGCCTATAGCTTTGCGTCACAGACTTTCATCTGTTTTGCTAAAATATATATTTTCTTTTGGAAGCACAATTCGTTTTATTATACCCCACACAAAAGCGTGTCAATTTGCATTTCACACAATAAGTTCATATAAATAGCAAATCCAACATATTCTCATTCTTTAAATTGTTTAAATGGCACAAAAAAGGTACAATCCAAAATATCATTTTTGAACTGTTCCTTATTTTTTTAATCCTCTGAGCATTGCAAGCACGACTTCCTGTTCATCAGCACTTAGATCTTTCCATATCTCCAAAACTTCTGTTTGTGTTTCTGCCATATCTTTCATGTCTTCTTCGCAAAAGAATTGTGATAGCGTCACATCTAATGCTGCACATATCTTCTCAAGTGTAATCAATGAAGGCAGACTTTCTGTTGCAATGATCCTTCCCAGTGAAAACTGGGAAATTCCGGACAACTGGGACAATCTGTATTTGCTGATACCACTCTTCTTACACAATTCAGCAATATATCCGCAACATACTTCTCCAATCGCAAGCAAATACACCTCTTTTCGTCATCACATGTCATTATTTTAACTGTAATCACGAAAAAATATTAGACACTTATCAACAAGTATTTAATTGCGTTTTTAGAAGCATTCCGATTAAAAATAAAAACCAGCAAAATGGTTTCGTTTGATTTTCTATTAAGTTGACTGCTATATTTTACTATGTCATCCTGCTTTTGTCTAATTCATTTTCAGATACAAGTACTATTTTTTAAACAACCTTCCGGCTTACCTCCGTTTTCAGCATCCGGTTAATCTTCTCCTGCATGGATTCTTTCGCATTCTCATTAAAGTGATAACGGACAACATATACCGTCTGTCCGATTTTCTTTGTAAATGTGTGTTCCTGTGTCTTTGTATTCATCATTTTTTCCATAATCATTCCTGTTCCTTTCTTCAATGTGCCCGACAGAGAGAGGTTCGTATTGTCTCTGCCGGGGGATATCTGTAAACTGTCAACATAATTGTCAACATGGGGGTTCAAACTTTTTATGGGATGTTTTTTTCTATTTTCCAAATACATTCGTGAATTACTTGGCAACTGAGTTACCAGAGCATCTGAATCAAGCGGGATACCGCCTTTTTTCAGGGTGCATCCATGACACCACTACTGCCTGCTCTTTAGAGCTATACAGCTACTTTTATTATTTCCGGTGTTTTCAGTCCGGTTACGGACAATTCTTTTTTTACTCCGGATACGGAATGATATTTTCTCAGGATATTATATGCCCCTACCGCATCTGCGTTATAGACTCTGTTTCCATCCCTATATAATCCTCTCTCTTTCCGGTTGGACGGTTCTGCATATCTTTTCCCCACTTCCGGTGACAGCGGGCTGCACTGGCTGGTATAACTTTCTTCCTGCTTTACGAAACGGATCCCATACCTTTTCAGCTTATATTCCAGCATGATATAGATCCTGTTATACGGCAGACTGTGAAACTTCTGGTTTGTCCTGTGTCCAAGGTCTTTTTCTCTCCGGATGTTCCGGATATCCCCTGCAACAACACACGTGATCCCTCGTTCCCGGCAGTATTCTGCAAGATACCTTGTGACCTTGTGCAGATAGTCCGTTACTGAGTCTTGTTTTCTCTTATATAACTTCCTGATATGTTTTGATGTGACCGGATGTTTTACTCCCTTTCCGGACTGCTGCCCATACCACTGGGCCTGCACCCTTGCGATCTCTTTATGGAAATATCTTTCCAGTGCAAGGTACTTCCTGCCCAGGATAAACGTCTTCCCATTTCCAGAATCATAACACGTCATAAGGTTGTGAAGCCCCAGATCAATAGACAGTTCATGTCCGTTCTGTGGAAGTTCTTCCTGGTCAGGAACCTCATAAACAACAATAATTTTACAGCTTCCCTTCTCCGGCGGATAGATCCGCATCTGTTTGATCTGGTCCATGCCCCTGAAAATCTTATTTTCAAGGTAAAGAAAGTTTTCATGGATCTGATATGTTTCTTCCATATATTTTTTTAATGTCTTTGGAAGAGACAGACGGACTCTGTCCGTATCCCGCTCATGCACGATTCCCATCTGCATATAGGTAATGGGGATACTTTCCTGCTTAAACCGCGGCGGTCTGGGAGTCTCGATCCCCCCGGATCTTTTCAGGACATAAAAAGACTTCCATGCCTTGTCCAGCAGCCTACAGACTTCCTGGGCAGTCTGGGACGGGAGCTGTTTATACCACAGATCCTCTTTATGGGCTTTTTTCTGATAGTACCAGTCAGGATACTGCTCCATCCCTGTTTCTTTGTAATGCTGACGCTCGTAATTACAGACATTCCAGAGCTTGGATGCTGCATAGCACATATGCCCGATGAGGTTCGCATATTCCGGCTGACCTTTATGGATGTTTTCTTTGACAGCAGCATTTCCTCTCCTCCATCGTATCAGTAAGCTTTGCTCTGATGTTCGATATACCTGCGGATATTTTCTTCCGATACAGATCCGACCGTTTCCACATAATAGGAATGGTTCCACAGCTCCCCTTTCCAAAGCTGGTTTCTTATTTCCGGAAAACGTTCGAAAAGCTTCCTGCCGGAGATCCCCTTCAGGTATTTCACGATCGCAGTTATGGATAATTTCGGAGGGGCTGACACAAAACAGTGTACATGGTCTCCTTCCCCACATTCAAACAGATGGATCGTAAAGCCTTATCTTCTGCGATCTCCTGCACCAGTTCCTGCAGATATGCCTCGACCTCTGCATTTAATATCTTCCGCCGGTATTTCACTGACCATACCATATGGTAATTAATATTACACACACAAGTGCGGTAATGTATAAGATTTTCTTTCATACATATAGTATACCATGATATCAAAAATTTCGCAACAAAATATCGAACATATTTTCTTTTTTATAATGCTGGATACAGCTTTTTATAGAAAGCTAGTTAAATGAATTTTTAAATTCTACCTTGCAAGAGTAGGGGGTGCGGACAAAATCTTGGACTAAATTGCTATTCCTAAACTACGTCTATACTGAAATGGACTCATTCCACCCAACGATATTTTAATTCGAGTTTCATTATACCAATGTATATATTCGTCTAATTTATGTATAAATGAATCAATAGATGCATGGTTCCAGTTTCTTCCATAAAACATTTCATTCTTTAGACGACCAAAGAATCCCTCGCATGCAGAATTATCCGGAGAGCATCCTTTCTTTGACATAGAGCGAGTAAGACCGGCAGTGTCCATAAGATTTATCCATTCCGGCCAACGATAATGACATCCTCGATCAGAATGAACCAGAGGATGCTCTGAAGGATCAAGCTGCTCAATAGCTTTTTGAAGCATGGTATTTGCAAGTTTGGAGTTTGGGGAAGTGCCAATTGTCCAGGAAACAACCATTCCATCAAAACAATCTATAATAGGGGAAAGATAGATTTTGCCTGCTGGGATATGAAATTCTGTTATATCTGTAAGCCATTTTTCGTTTGGTTTTTTAGCTGAAAAATCACGTTTTATTATGTTATCAACTTCAGGAGTAATCTCCCCCTTATAGGAGTTATATTTTCTTTTTCTTGCTGCTTTAACGATTAATTGTTCTTCGTTCATTATACGACGGACTATTTTTTCAGAAACAATAATACCATCTTTTCTTAACAGACAATGTATGCGACGATAGCCATATATTTCTTTATTACACATAAAGAGCTCTTTTATTTGTTGGCGTAATTCTTTATATTTGTCTTTGCTTTTTATGCATTGTACCTGATAACAGTAGCTACTTTTAGAAAGCTTTAAAACAGGTAGCAGTTCATTTAATTTATATTTATTACGCAGGGCATCAATCAAGAAAACTTTTTCACGATTAGTCAATTGATCAAGATTGATGCCCTCCTCTTTTTTTAAGATATCGCCTGCCTTTTCGAGAATGTCACGCTCTAATTGAAGTTTATATACATCATTTTCGAGACGTTTGACTTTAGCTTCCAGTTCTGCTTTCTCACGTATTAATTGTTCGATGCTTTTATCTTCAGCAGGAGGTTGGATCATTTTCAAAGTTTTCCCTTCACCAAGCAGTTCTTTTCTCCAAATAGAAACAGCAGATGGAGTAACACCATATATTTCGGCTATCTGTGCTATCTTTAAGTTACCTTTGCATGATTCCATTACTGCTTGTATTTTTTCTTCTTGGGAACATCTTACATGAGATTTAAAAGATTTACAACGTCTTTTACCTTCCTCTGGACAAAGTTCTTTAACCCATTGTATAAGAAGAGGTCTGCTTGGGTATCCAAGTGCTTTTACCGTCTGTAATGCATTTCGGTCATGAGCAAAGTAATAATCAACAGCGTCTCTCTTTTCCCTGTCAGAAAATTTACTGACCTTTTTGCGCCCCTTATGAAGATCATTAGACTCTGAATACTCTTTATACCAATGCTTGAGATTTGATGCATCAGGGTAACCTAATTTACTAACTGTGTATGCTGCATTATATCCACAAGTGATATAAAACTTTACAGCACGGATGCGGTCTTCGTAAGATACATATGAACCTCCTAACTCTTAGTTGGTCCAAGATTTTGTCCGCATCTCCGTATATTAGAATGTAGAATTTACTTTTTCATTCAAGCTTTATAGAAAGCTTTTATAGGAGAAAATTGAACGAAAACCGTTTTGTTATTTCTATTTATTATGAGTGCAGATATGCACAGTTTACGCTTTCATCTCGGTAATTGAATTGCCGAGGATTCCCGCTTATTATCCTAAAAATTCTCTGCAGTCCGGTTCAGTTACTGCAAAAGTCGGCCGGCTGTTTATTTATAGCCATTCCATAAAATACTGCACTTGCTATAACAAAAAAGGATGTGCAACTCTGACACATCCTTTTTGTTCGCATTTTATTTACCTGCTTCAATTGCCTTCTGAAATCTCTGTGCGATTTCCAGCGGACGTGTGATCGCTCCGCCTACCACGATCGCCCATACACCTGTCTGTAGTGCTTTTACAGCCTGATCCGGATAATGGATCTTGCCTTCTCCGATAACCGGAATATCTGTATCTTTTGCAAGCCTCTCCATCAGTTCATAATCTGGTTCATCCTTTTTTGAAGTGTAATCAGTGTAACCGCTCATGGTTGTTCCAACAATATCCACACCACACTTCCATGCATTGATACCTTCTTCATAATTAGAAATATCTGCCATCAGGATAATATCCGGGTATTTCTCTTTGATCTGTGCGATAAACTCATTGACAGTTATGCCATCACCACGCTTGCGAAGTGTACAATCCAGAGCTACAACATCAGATCCTGCTGCTACCAGATCGTCTACTTCTTTCATGGTAGGTGTGATATATCCTTCATATCCGGGATACTGGATTTTCACCAGACCGATCACCGGAAGACCTGTTTCTTCTTTGATCGCTATGACATCGCGGATACTGCTTGTACGGATTGCAGGTGTGCCTGCCTGTTTTGCAGCGCGTGCCATCAGGTACATAATGGATTTCTCTTCTACATATAATGGTTCATCTTCTACCGCCTGACAGGAAATGATCATTTTTCCATGAATCGCATCTAAAATCTCTTTTTTAGTTATCATTTTTCTCCTTGATACAGAACTGCATTCCGGCAAAATGTCCATACTCTTATCTGTGCACATTCTGTCGGAAAGCTTTTCTTTTACACTACAGTACCTTAACAATATTCAACTCTTCGTCTGTCAACACAATATCTGCCGTTTTCCGGGAGTAAGGGAACCCACTTCATTATAAATCCCAATACTTCTCGCCGGATTTGCTGTTGCTGCCAGAATCGCTTCTCTTTCCGGTACACCCATGGAAATAACACACTTCATACAATCAAAAAGGCAGGTTGCAGAACCGGCGATCGTTCCGTCTGCCAGAGTTGCCTTTCTGTCTTTCATGGTCACTTCCTGTCCGCCCAGTTCATACAGTCCGTTCTCCATACCTGTTGCCATCATGGAGTCACTGATAAGGACGACTCTGCTGTCTCCAAATAAACGAAAGGTATTGCGTACAGTTACAGGATGGATATGGATCCCATCACCGATCATCTCTACCATACAGTCCTGATTATCTGCTGCTGCACCGATCACACCGGGTTCTCTGTGTCCCATAGAGTTCATGGCATTATAAAGATGAGTTACATGAAGTGCTCCCTCTTTCATCGCTTCTGCTGCGCAGCCATAATCTGCTGCTGTATGTCCGATAGAAATAACCACTTCATTATGTAATTCTCTGATAAATTCCTCAGAGCCTTCCATATTCGGTGCAAGAGTTACCAGTTTGATCATTCCGCCCGCAGCTTCGTTACATGCTCTGAAAAATTCAATATCCGGTTTACGGATATAACCTTCTACATGTGCTCCCTTTTTCACAGGATCAAGGAAAGGCCCTTCCATATTGATACCCACAATACGGGCACAGGTTTCATCCTGTTCTACATCTTTTGCAGTCTGGAAAATCTTAAGCAGCTCCTCTTTCGGAAGTGTCATGGATGTCGGGCAATAGGATGTGATTCCCTGAGATTTTTCATATTGAAGGATTGTTCTTAACCCATCAACATCTGCGTCTGAGAAATCATGTCTGACTGCACCATGGCTGTGGATATCTACCAGTCCGGGCAGAATCTTCAGTCCTGATGCATCCAGTTGCGTTTTGTCGGTTACTTCATCTGCTGAAGCCACAATTCTGCCGTTCTCTACATACAGATCTGTAACTTTATAACTGCCATCTTCCTGAAAAACTTTTCCATTCTTTATAATCATCTGATTTTTGCCTCTTTTCTCGCTGAAGTGAATTATTAAGTATTTCCCTGACTTTATCTCTGTCAGGCAATTCTTTCCACTGATACTGTTATTATCACACAAGAGCCGGTATTATAAAAGTCCTTTTTCTTTAATAAGACTTAAAGCATCTTCATCTGCCACTACAGTTACATCCTGATGAAGCTGAAGGATAGATGCAGGTACATTCGGTGTGATCGGTCCGTACAGAGATTTGTACAAAGCATCTGCCTTGGCACTTCCTGTTGCTACAAGAAGAATTTTCTTTGCTGCCATAATGTTCTTGATTCCCATGGTGTATGCCTGTTTCGGAACTTCATCCATACTTTCAAAAAATCTTGCATTTGCCTTGATAGTGCTTTCTGTAAGGTCTACACAATGAGTTTCCTTCTCAAAAGCTTCTCCGGGTTCATTGAAACCAATATGTCCGTTTCCGCCGATTCCCAGAAGCTGGATATCAATTCCACCTACACTGCGGATGATCTCATTATAATCTGCACATGCTTTGTCGCTGTCTTCTTCCAGTCCGTTTGGCACATAAGTTCTTGTTTTGTCAATATTTACATGATCGAACAGGTTTGTGTTCATGAAATAACGGTAGCTCTGGTCGTTGTCACCGGAAAGTCCTTTATACTCATCCAGATTTACAGATGTGATCTGTGAGAAATCAAGGTCACCTTTGTTGTACCACTCGATAAGCTGTTTATATAATCCGACCGGTGTAGAGCCTGTTGCCAATCCAAGAACTGCGTTTGGTTTCATAATAATCTGGGCAGACATGATATTAGCTGCTTTTCTGCTTACGTCCTGATAATCTTTACCTACATAAATAATCATAGTTTTCTCCTTTTTTGCGTGTCATCTGACACTTCCGATTTGTTATAAACTCATTATAATTCCCGTTGGTTCTATTTTCAATGAATGTATTGTTTTTAGAATCTTCTTTCATTTTTTATTATTTTGAGCCATTTTGCAGTTCGGTTTTTAAAGCTTGCCGAAATTACTTTCCTTGTTTATATTTTTCATGAAATATTTACATTCTCCTTGTGAAACAAATTCTACAATGTTATAGTAATCTATAGCAATTCCACCATACAGAAAGGATTCCATATGTCATTAAACAAACATAAAATTATTCCTTTAATTGAATCTTATTACCATACATTCACTCCGCTGGAAAGAACAATCGCCGATTTCTTTATTCATAATACTGAAGAGCAGGATTTTTCTTCCAGAAATATTTCCGGGCTTCTTTATGTATCTGAAGCTTCACTTTCACGTTTCGCCCAGAAATGTGGATTTCACGGATACAGAGAATTTATTTATGAGTATAAGCAGAGCCTGGCACCAGGTCCCGAAGAAAATATTCCGAATTTTGAAGTATCGGAATTTAATACTTATCAGGAACTTCTAAATAAATCTAACGCTCTGCTGGACAAAGCGCAGATCACACGGATCACAAATCTGCTGGTTTCCAAATCTCGTGTTTATGTTTACGGAAGAGGCAGTTCCGGTCTCGTAGCTCAGGAGATGAAGCTTCGTTTCATGCGTATCGGACTGAATATCGAAGCAGTTACAGACAGTCATATTATGAAGGTGAATTCTGTTATTCTGGATGAGAACTGTCTGGTCATCGGTATCAGTGTCAGCGGACAGACGGATGATATTATCTCTTCTCTGAAGGCTGCACATCAGCACGGAGCTTATACACTTCTTATGACCGCAAGACAGGACAAATCCTATCAGGACTTCTGCGATGAGACGCTCATCTTCGCAAGCATGGAACATCTGGAATATGGAAATATCATTTCCCCACAGTTCCCCATTTTGCTGGTTCTGGATGTACTTTATGCACATTATCTGCAGATTGACAGGAGCAAAAAAGAAGCTCTGCATGAATATACGATACAGACACTTCAGCCATTTCTGATTAAATAGCCAAAAAACTGTATGATAATACTGATTTCTAAAAATTATGTTATAAAACTCAATATTTAAAATCAATATTTCATACAGTTTATATATATTCCTATTCTCCTCAGGTTTCATAAGAAAAAATCGGAGTTCCAGTTTTTTCATCCATTAAATCTTCATCAGCATAGCATGACGATTCAGATAATGCGATCATATAAAATAATAATTTCCATCTGTATGGCGATATACATATGGATCTACTCTCTGTAAAATTCCTCATATCCCTTAGACTTTTCAATATCCACATATATAAAAAAGTTGACCAAAATTTCAAATAGGTGGCCACCTTCATCCTCAAAATTAATTACCGATAAAAACGACCACCTATCTTTTTTGTCAACTTCCTACCTGATTATTTCTGTTTTTTTAATCTGATAACATTCCATGATGCTTTGTTAAGAACAGATGTCATGATTCCACCATCTACCTTACTTCTTGATACAGTTATCGGAATCACTGCTTCACCGGAAGCACTATTACATGCCTTCATATCATTATTTTCAAGTACAATATGTTCAATCAGCTGATATCCTTCCATGCTTCGTAAATCTGTAACAAGTTCCATATCTTCATCAATATTTCTGTTTACTGCAAAAACAGTCAGCTCTTCATCAGCCTCATTCCATACCGCAACACTGGAAAGATCTGTTACGTTTTCATGTTCTTTTGTATCATGTACTGGTGTATCAATCACTGGCTGAAGAACCATACCTCGACCATATCTGGATGCGTGCATAAATGGATAGAAAATTGTCTGTCTCCATGCTTTACCACCGTCTTTTTCTGTCATAATCGGAGCAATTACATTTACAAGCTGAGCCAGGCATGCCATCTTTACACGATCTGCATGTTTCATTAAAGTGATCAGCATAAGACCTACAAGAAGTGCATCTTCAAAGCTATACTGATCTTCCAGCAGTGGAGGTGCAATGTGCCATGGATCTTTTTCCATGAATTCATCATCAGCTTCTCTTGTATGGAACCATACATTCCACTCATCAAAACTAAGATTGATATCCTTTTTACCGCGTTTCTTTGCCCTCACAAAGTCACAGGTCGCAATGACAGAACGGATAAATTTGTCCATATCATCTGATAAGGCAAGGAAGTCTGCTGTATCATTATTTAAATTTCCATAATACTGATGCAAAGAGACATAATCCACATAATCATAATTGTAACCCAATGTAGTTGCTTCCCACTCAGGAAACGTAGGCATATCCAAATTAGAACTTCCACAGGAAACAAGCTCAATAGTAGGGTCAATCAGTTTCATAGCTTTTGCAGTTTCCTGAGAAAGTCGGCCATATTCATGCATAGTCTTATGTCCAATCTGCCAGTCGCCATCCATTTCATTTCCAAGACACCATACTTTTACATTATGAGGATCTTTTACACCATGTTTAATACGCAAATCACTATATTTGGTTCCTCCCGGATGGTTACAGTATTCCAGAAGATTGCATGCATCTGCCACACCTCTTGTACCAAGGTTTACTGCCATCATCATATCTGCATCAGCTTTTTTGAGCCATTTTGAAAACTCATTCAGACCAATTTTATTCTGTTCCAGACTTCTCCACGCAAGTTCCAGACGAACCGGGCGTTCCTCGACAGGCCCTACGCTGTCTTCCCAGAAAAAGTTTGATACAAAGTTTCCACCTGGATATCTCACGATTGGCACATTTAATTCCTTTACCATGTTTAATACATCTGTGCGAAAACCATCCTCATCTGATAATGGATTTCCCGGCTGATAAATTCCATCATAAACAGCTCTGCCAAGATGCTCAATAAAGGACCCATAAATTCTCTTATCAACTTCTGAAACTTTAAACGCTCTGTCGATTATCATTCTTGCCTGCTTCATTTCGATTTTCCTCCATATTTAAAAATTTTTAACCTTTTACTCCTCCAGCTGTCATACCTTCAATAAAATATCTCTGGAAACAAACGAATAATGCCAAAATCGGAATAATTGCGAAACATGATCCGGCTATCAGGATGTCATAGTTGTTTCCATATGGCGAAAGAAGGTTTCATCAGGGGAATCATAATTTTAAAGAAAATACCATACTCTGTACATCCATCTACTCTGGCTGCATCCAGAAAATCCTTCGGGATTCCCATCAGATACTGCCTGAAGAAAAATACCAGCATCGGAACAACCAGATACGGCAGGATAAATCCCCACATGTTATTAATCAGATCCATTTTTACAATCAATCTGTAAAGAGGAAGCAAAATTACTTCTGTAGGGATCATCATAACAAGTAAAACACAAAGGAATAAAATATTCTTTCCTTTTTTATTTTAGCTTTACATAAAATACTTTTATATATTTAAAAGTTTACCGTATTTTTTAGAAAATATCAACTATATTTTTTTCTTTTCATTGCACATTTTGTTCACATTCGTTATAATTTACCATAAATGCCGTTAGAGCGCGTTTGAAAAATGCTTTAAATCTATACTATAAATTCAGAAAGGGAAATCCGTTATGTTATATATTAAAAGTCTGGAGCAGGCGGTCCCTGTCTTCAAAGCTCTTGGTTCTGACATCCGCATACGGCTGATCCAGACTCTCCTTGAGCATCAGGAAATGAATATGAATGAACTGGCTTCCAGTCTGGGGATTACCAACGGTGCCCTGACCAGCCATGTAAAGAAACTCGAAGAATCCGGAATTCTCGCAATTCTTCCAGAGCATTCCGGCCACGGAAACCAGAAGGTCTGTCGCATTAATGTTGACAAGATCCTGGTTGATATTGCCTCTAACAATGACAGCCCGGCTGAGGATAGTTACTCTATTGACATTCCGATCGGCAACTACTTTAATTATTCTGTCTATCCAACCTGTGGGCTGTCTACTACCGATAATCTCATCGGTGAGGTAGATGATCCTCGTTATTTTGCTCATCCGAGCCATGTAGATGCAAAGATTTTATGGTTTGGACGGGGATTTATTGATTACCGCATTCCAAATATGCTGCCTCCGGGACAGAAGATTGACCGGCTGACACTCTCCTTTGAAATCAGTTCAGAAGCTCCCGGAGTCAACAGTGACTGGCCTTCTGATATTTCCTTTTTCCTGAATAATACAAAGGTCGGAACCTGGACAAGCCCCGGAGATTTCGGTGATGTCCACGGTATGTTCACTCCCGATTGGTGGTTCCCGAACTGGAATCAGTATGGTCTTCTGAAGATGCTTGTCATTGACCGTCACGGTACTTTTATCGATGGATTAAAGATCTCCGATGTGAATACACAGCAGCTCACTTTTACCTCTCAGGATGATATGGTATTCCGTTTCCAGGTGGATGAACCATCTCAGAATATTGGCGGTCTGACACTCTTCGGAAAAGATTTCGGAAACTATAATCAGGATATTAATGTGAAAGTGCATTATACTCCAAATGTATAATTTTACAGAATATCTGAAAACAGCAAAAAGCAAGGAACCGATGTGTTTTTCCACATAGTTCCTTGCTTTTGTTTTATATTTCATCTGATTCTCCGGTTATTCTCCGCGCATCCAGACTCTCATCTGATTTTCTCCGCGGTTGCCCCATGTGTAATACGGCACTGCTGTCAGTGTTGTCAGCGTTCTCACCGGTGCAATATCACTGTACAGAGAATCTCCACTGTTTCCAGCTTACGTGCTTTGATTTTAAGCAGGACGCAGCCTTCCAACAGGCCTTCTTTGCAGACTTCCTCTTCCATCTTTGCATCTTCAAAGATGTGGTAAGACTGAAGCAGGCCCGGATTGTCCACACCCTCGAAACAATAAACGATCGGCCCGCGCATAAATGCTACACAGCCGGCATCTTCCCTTACTTTAAGGTTTGCATAAATCTTGCGGATCTTCATCGGAAAAACAAGTTCTACTTCATCATTTTCCCACACTCTCTTAAGGATCAGATATCCTTTTTCCACATCTGCAGTGATATTCTTCTCTTTTCCATTTATACGTACCTGAACAGAACCCGGACGTACCCAGGATGGAATATGGATTCCCAGAATGGTTTCTTTCTCTGTTTTTCCGGTTATATGATAGGTCACTCTGCCATCCCACGGATAGTTGCTTTCTACAGTTACATCCATCTTATCAAAGTGTGCTTCTGTGCCTGCCGGGATATGAGAATAAACTCCCTCTTCAGTCTCACTCCACAGATATTTGCCAAGAGACATCAGCAGACGCACTACATTGGGAGGACAACATGCACATGTATACCAGCCCGGACGCTCCGGCAGAACATGCTTATATCCATATAATTTTCCGCTGACTCCAGGTTCTGTTTCCAGTGGATTTACATAGAAAAATCTCTTTCCGTCAAGCTGCATTCCGCTGATGATCCCATTATAAAGTGCTCGTTCCATCACATCTGCATAGCGTCCATCCATCACATTATCAAGCATCTTTCTTGCAAAAAATACCAGCCCGATGGATGCACAGGTTTCCGCATAAACGGTGTCATTCGGCAGATCATAATCAATGGTAAATGCCTCGCCGTCTACGGTACTGCCGATTCCTCCGGTGATATACATTCTCTTCTGAGTCATGTTCTCCCAGAGATCACAGCATGCCTGATAGAGTTTTTCATCTTTGTAAAGAGAAGCCAGTTCTGCCATGGCAGTATACATGTAAACTGCACGGACACTGTGTCTACTGCTTCTTTCTGCTCATAGACAGTAGCATGTGCCTGGTTATATTCTCTGTTATGCACATCCATATCAAAGTGAACCCAGCCTCTTTTTTTCCTCTCTTTGACAAAGTAATCCGGATCTTTTCCACGCTGTTCAATGAAATATCTGGCAAGGTCTTTGTAATTTTCTTTTCCTGTTACTTCATAGAGACGCAGAAGTCCCAGCTCGATTTCCTGATGTCCCGGAATGCCCGGTTCTTTACCTTCTTCTGTTCCAAAACGTTTCCCGATATGTTCTGCCATGCGCTCCATCACATGAAGCAGACGGTCTTTTCCAGTCACCTCATAGTAAGCCGCCGCTGCTTCCATCATATGTCCGGCACAGTATAATTCATGGCATTCCTGTAAGTTCTGCCAGCGGTGTTCCGGCTCTTTGATCGTGAAAAAAGTATTCAGATAACCGTCATCCTGCTGCGCTTTTTCAATGATTTCAATAACCTTATCTGCACGTTCTTCCAGTTCAGCATCCGGTCGGACTTCCAGTGCATACGCTACACCTTCCAGCCATTTGGCAACATCACTGTCCTGGAAAACCATTCCGTAAAATTCACCCTCTTCCAGTCCCGCTGCAATACGGAAGTTTGCCAATGCATGGCTCTTTTCCACTCCCGGAATCTCATCATTTAATATTTTCTCCTGATAAGGAATTACTGTATCCATTACCAGTTCCTGATATCCTCGCCAGAATTTATCCGTTACTTTTACCTTATTCAGCAAACTGCTCTTTAAACCTTCTTTCATTTCTGCGCCTCCCATTTTGCCGGCAGATCCGGACATTTTCGCACCTTCTGTACAGCCCGCAGTTCCACAAAGCATCCGCAGAGCCTGCACATCCCACTCATTAATCGTTCACAGGAGCTGCATATGCCAAGCCTTTTCTCATAGGTCTGCTGATCTACTTTCAGCTCTTCATCCATACGCTGAATATAGCGTGACAGATCCTCATAAAAAGCTTCTTCATTCTTCTGTCCGGGCAGACATTTCCTGCACACACGCAACTTCCCGTTCATACCTTCGTCTCCTTTTTGTTTCCATTATAAATGTTCACAGAAAATACCTGTCTGTTTTGTCAGAAGCGGCATTTTCTGTGAATTTGTAAAGTTTATTAATCTTTCATTTTATCTATTTAAAAATACTGTAATTATCTTACTTCCAGATGGAGAACACTGCATTTAGGAATTGTAAATTTAATTCCCTCTGCTGTTTTTTCCACTTCGTTAAATTCTTTTACACGAACCTGATCCGGTGTTTCGAAGGTATTCATTTCGTGCATTTCACCGTGTACAATCTCACCTTTAACTTCATTTACCTGGTAATCTGTAAGGATAGTTCTGATTTCATAATCTTTATCCAGAGACAGGTTTGTCAGTGTGATATGTACAGCTCCGTCTTCTGCTACAGATACGGATTCTGTCAGGTTCGGTACCTGCCATTCGTCTTCCACACCAATAGTTTCTGTGTGAACCTCACATGACTGAAGTCACGTGCTTCCAGACGCTTTAGGCGTCCGACTGAATATCTGCGGATACGCCTGTAACTTAGGTACGCAGTTATGCGTATTTCCCATGCCAGATATGGCAGGTTCCCACATTACAGGTAGTCCACTGTATATCTGCCTGTATCTATGCTGCTTTTAAACGTTCCATTTCTGAATGGAGTTCCTCAGATCTGCATAAACGCATGAGGTTCTACGCTTTACAGGAGGGACTTTTGCCTCCAGTAAAGACCTTTCCGTTGCCGGAAGGGGTTTTAAAAGTTCTCTTATAAAATATCTCGCCCCTATATTATAGGATGCTGACAGGTCACAATTATATCGTTTTCCTGTCTGGAAAGTACAGAGGCTGTGATTTTCCCAGTCACGTGTTACCGCCCCGGAACCATCATAAGCCAGTCTGCTGGTATTCCATGCGCAGATCCTGGATACCCGCATCCCTTTCCTGTGTGCCTGATGTTCACAACACTTCTGGATATCTCTTTTTCTCCACAGGTGCAGTTTCTGTTTTTTCTTTCCCGATATCTTCCCCTGCATCTCCAGATACTCGAACACGATCACATCTGCATGGTTTTCTTCCGCATATCTTACAATCGCACCTGCAGTCTTTTTGCCAAGTTCTGTGTTCAGACGTTTCGTATATGCCCATCTTCCCTGTGTCTGCGCAGAGCCATGTTCCCTCTGGGATCTGCGGATCCGTCCCAATGTACGGTACATCCGGTCTTTTTCACTGGGATGATCTATGAATCTTCTTCCCAGGACAGTTCCGTCTGCCCGTATGATAGTACAGACTGCATCGGTATTGATCCCTAAGTCCACGCTGCAGATGATCTGTTCTTTCACAGGTGTTTTGGTAAGTGTTACTTCCTCTTTATAGGAAAAACGCAAAAAATACTTCCGGTGTCTCTTTTCCAGAGTCGGGGCAGATGCCTTTTTCCCTGACCAGCATTTTCTCAGATATTCCATATCCGTATGATCCAGACGTACACAGGACCATTTCCAGTCATGACCGTCATAGAGTTTCAGGTATGCTTCGTCTTTCCCTTCCGCGCCTTCGCGATACATGACATCACGGTAGAAGACCGGCATGGCGTGATTTTCATATACAAGCTTTGGTTTCCCGCTCTTTCCGTCGGTCTTTTCCCATAGATCCAGCCGTGTTTTATAAGAGGATACTGTCCCCAGTGCATGCTGGATGGCAGATCTGCGCAGATAGGAAGGCATCTTTGGGAACCGGATATCAAAATCAAAACAGGCATGGTTTTTCTTCGTAGTATGTACCAGATGTTCTGCAGCATTAAAACGCCTCTTTGCATCCGGGATCTCTGCTAATTCTTCCCATACCTGCACATAAATCCCAATCAGATAGCTGACAGCAGAACGGTAGATCTCCAGTGTCTGGCGGATCGGGATATTCTGTTTTCGTAATTCCACACCATAACTGGATATTATCTGCATTTTTATTTCTCCCTGATAACTCTTTTCTCAGATTCTGTTGTTTTTTCTACTATCTATGGTTATATTTTAGCACATATAGTGCTAAGAGTAAACATGTGTTCTTTCTTTGAGTAAAAGATTTGCGCGTCTAACTCATCACGTCTAACTCATCAAACACACAACCAGTGATATCAATTCACTTGTAGAACTCATCAACTCTGTTGAAGGTGAGTCCCGAATCGTGATGGAGCACACAGGACGTTATTATGAAGTCCTCGCCCATCAGCTTTCAAAGGCAAATCTTTTCGTCAGTGCCATTAACCCCAAACTTATCAAAGACTTTGATAATGATTCTCTTCGTAAAGTAAAATCCGATAAGGCGGATGCTGTTAAGATTGCCCGATATACTATTGACAAATGGCAAAATCTTAAACAGTATAGTGTTATGGATGAATTACGCAATCAGCTTAAAACCATGAACCGTCAGTTTGGCTTCTACATGAAGCATAAAACAGCCATGAAGAATAATCTTATCGGCATCCTTGACCAAACCTATCCTGGTGTTAATACTTACTTTGACAGTCCTGCACGCAGTGACGGTAGCCAGAAATGGGTTGATTTTGCATCTACATACTGGCATGTGGACTGTGTCTGTAAAATGTCCAAAAACGCTTTTATTAACCACTATCAAAACTGGTGCAAACGCAAGAAGTACAACTTCAGTCAGTCAAAGGCTGAAGAAATCTATGGGAAAGCCAAGGAGCTTGTTCCTGTACTTCCTAAGGATGACATTACTAAACTTATTATCAAGCAGGCTGTAGACCAACTTAATAGTGTTTCTACAACTGTTGAATCCCTACGCACACTTATGAATGAAACTGCATCCAAACTTCCTGAATACCCTGTCGTTATGGCAATGAAAGGAGTCGGCACATCACTCGGGCCTCAATTGATGGCTGAGATTGGTGATGTTTCCCGTTTTACTCACAAAGGTGTTATTACCGCCTTCGCCGGTGTAGACCCGGGTGTTAATAAATCTGGAAGTTATGAACAAAAAAGTGTTCCAACTTCCAAACGAGGTTCCTCTGTTCTTAGAAAGACTTTATTTCAGGTAATGGATGTCTTAATAAAAACGCACCCACAGGATAATCCTGTATATCAGTTCATAGACAAGAAGCGGGCACCGGGTAAGCCTTACTATGTCTATATGACTGCAGGAGCCAACAAGTTTCTAAGAATCTATTACGGACGAGTGAAAGAATATCTTTCGTCTCTTCCAGAATCCTAATCATCATTATGATTTTCAGACCAGCACTGGTGTGGTGGTCTTATTTTAATGCCTAATTTTTAACCTATAAAGTTTTTTAATTTTCTTCAATTTTAGTATTGACTTTTTATTTGCAGGCTAAAGTAACGAGAATGCGACGCGCAATTATTCAAAAAATTCATGTGTACCAAAGCTGTTATCCTCTACCACACCGCCCCAGTGTGTGTTAATCATTTTTTTACGTGTTTCTTTTGGTCCGATACCGTCTTTCCAGTAGTATTCATCTGCGAAACATCCACCCAGCCAGCGAAGTACCGGAATCCTGATATGCTTCAGTGCTTCTACTACGTCTGTACGCATTCCGTTCTTGTTCGGAATCGGGGAATCCTCACCTACATAGATTCCTTCGTAGATACATCTTCCCAGATGCTCTGAGAAATGTCCATAAATCTCTTTGTTGATTTTGCTCTGTTTCTTTAATGGATCGATTACAAGCTTAGTCATTTTTACCTACACAGTTTATGATTTTAAGTTTTCATTTTACTTTCGCCTAAAATATTATACTTTATTTTGTATTTTCATTATACACAACTTCTGTGTGATATTCAATATGTTTTCTGCAGAATAGCTATGATAATTTTGTATAAGAAGGAATCCTGCCCATAGAACTTTATTCCGTTGCAGGAACATTACAGAGTAATTTTCTACAACATAACAGTAACAGAAATAAAAAGAGCCACAACAGATTTCATATCCATCTGTTATGACTCTCTCATTTACAGTCCTACATTCCCGCTGTTCATCCTTCTTTACTGTCCTTATCAAGTGGCAGCCAGTCCAGTACTTTCTTAATATAACGGTTCCAGAAATCCCACTCATGTGCTCCCGGACCTTCCTCGTAAGTTACATCCACACCCAGTTTCTGCATGGTATCTCTGAACTTACGGTTCGGAGGAAGAAGCGGATCATCCAGTCCACAGGCAAGGTACATATGCGGAAATGAGATTCCATCTTTTTTCATATTTTCGGCAATCCATTCCGGATTGATCTCACAGTCTTTGATCCGGGACAGATCTCCAAATACACTCTCCAGAAAACTTTTTTTCTCAAAGAACATAGAAGAACTGTCATCTGCTATCCCCATTTTTTCAAGTATCATGGCTGAAGAAAGGCCTGCGATATATCCGAATGTATCATGGTATTTCAGACCATTTCGGATTGCACCGTATCCTCCCATAGATAACCCGGCGATAAATGTATCTTCTTTTTTGTATGATAACGGAAACATTCTTCGTGTGATCTTTACAAGTTCTTTTCCGATAAATTCACTGTAGTTTTCATTTGCATTCGGATGATCCATATAGAACATATTTGCTCCGGAAGGCATAACTACTGCCAGATTCTTTTCTTCTGCCCATCGCTTAATACATGTTCCTGTTACCCAGTCTGTGTAATTTCCCATTACTCCGTGAAGCAGATACAAAGTCTTAAACGGTTTGTTCTCTTCTTCCGTTTCTTCTTCAAAAAACACTTTATCAGCCGGCAGGATTACATTCATCGTTACCGGACGCATCAGTGCTTTTGAAAAGAAGTTCACTTCCATTAATGCCATCTTCTTATCCTCCCTTATGTTTTTGCAAAGCCTTTACAGCATTTTATTATACAAAAAACACCTGAAAAAAGCTACTGTCATATCCGACAGCAGCTTCTTTTACGCTCTAATGCTGATGTAAATATTTTTCTCTTGTAGCGAGCCCACCTCTGATATGCCGCTCCTGCTTGTTCACATCCAGAACCTGTCTCACTTCACATGCCAGTCCCGGATTGAGCTGACTGAGACGGTCAGTGCAGTCCTTATGTACAGTGCTCTTACTAATCCCGAATTTCTTCGCCGCCTGACGCACCGTTGCCTTTGTATCAATAATATAATTTGCAATTTCCACTGCCCGCTCCTCGATATAATCTTTCACGGATAAGCCTCCGAAGACGCTGTTTTTACAGTGTATGCACAGAAATTCCCGAATATGTAGCAATCATTTTTATAGTTGTGCCTTATATGAAAGAATCCTGCTTGCAGGATTCTCCGCCTGCGGCGGGTCGCTTCAGCGACATAATTCCTCTCCGTCGCAGTGCGATCCTGCCCGAAGGGCTTTTTTATGTTATAGGAACATTACAGAGTAATTTCCTATGACATAAAAGAACGGCCGTCCATACCGGACGACCGTTTCGCTCATTGCAATTTTATTTAAATTTAATCTCTTTCCCTTCAAGTCTCCACTGTCTGAATTCTGCGGAAGCAGATAACAGAAGATCCGAAGAAGAGTTCAGAGCTGTTTCTACAGAATCCTGAACTACGCCAATGATAAATCCTACTGCAACAACCTGCATGGAAATGTCATCTGAAATTCCGAACAGAGAGCATGCCATCGGGATCAGAAGAAGTGATCCGCCGGCTACACCGGAAGCGCCACATGCTGACAGAGCTGCAAGAAGACTCAGGATAATTGCTGTCGGAATATCTACATGAATACCAAGAGTAAATGCAGTTGCCATTGTCATAACCGTAATAGTGATAGCCGCACCATCCATATTAATAGTTGCACCAAGCGGAATGGTTACAGAATAAGTATCTCTGTCCAGTCCCATCTCTTCACAGACTTTCATGTTTACCGGAATATTAGCTGCGGAACTTCTTGTAAAGAAAGCTGTCAGCGCACTTCTCTTCAGGCATTGGAAAATCAGCGGATATGGATTCTGGCGGATGCACCAGTAAACCAGAAGCGGATTGGTCACAAAATAGATAAACAGCATACATCCTACAAGGAGAATCAACAGTTTTCCATAAGTTGTAAAAATATCCAGACCGTTTGTAGATACTGTGTTAAATACCAGACCAAAAATTCCAAAAGGTGCAAGATTAATGATCCAGGTTACTACCATGGAAATACCATCTGCAACATCAGCCAGAACCTTCTTTGTCATCTTATCAGCTACACGAAAAGCAAGCCCAAGAAGAACAGCCCACATCAGGATCCCTACATAGTTTGCATTTACCAATGAAGATACCGGGTTGGCAACTACGTTCAGAAGCAGGTTATTTAATACCTCAACGATACCCTGTGGTGCACTTGTATCTGTTGCTGCATTTGCAAGTGTCATCTTTACAGGAAATGCCATACTCGCAAATACTGCGATCACTGCTGCCAGAACTGTACTGAACATATAGAGAATGATAACTGTCTTAATAACTCCTCCGTGAGATTTTCCTGCATTACACAGGGAACTGATAACCAGGAAGAATACCAGCAAAGGTGCGATTGCCTTTAATGCACTTACAAAGACATCACCCAGAATTGCGATTCCTGTTGCCTGCGGTACAGCAATTCCCAGAACCGCACCCAGGATCAGACCAACCAGGATTCTCTTTACAAGAGCAATCCTGGTCCATTTGTCCCAAACTTTTTTCATTTCTTTAATCCTCTTTCCCTTTAGTTTGTTAAAACACTAATCCGGTACATTATAAAGGAATTTTTAAAAAAGTGCAAGGATTTCTCTACCCGGTCAGCAAAAATTCATATCCTTTTACAAGGATTTCGCAGGTAATACGAACTGTATTTTCATAAAGCGCTACTATACAACTACTGTTCTTTTCTCCTGTTGATGATCCGTCTCATTATATTGCTCAAAACGGCTCTCAATCTCTACCAGCATATTTGCATATTCTCGTAATTCATCTCTGAGCTGTTCTTTATCTGTTCGTTCTTTTTTATAAGAGATCCTGTGTTCCATGCTTGCCCAGAAATCCATGGACATTGTTCTAAACTGTATCTCCACCGGGAAGTATTCCATTCCATCCAGACAGTATACCGGCACTCCTACGATCACATGATAGCTCCGATATCCATTTGGCTTCGGATTTCCAATGTAGTCCCGTTCTTTGATCACGATCAGATCACTCTGACTCTTCAGAATTTCTGTCAGATTATAGATATCATCTACAAAATAGCAAATTACCCTGACACCTGCAATATCCTGAAGATAATCCTTCGCATTCATCACAGTAGGTTCTTTTCCCTTTCGCTGCAGTTTCTCTTCAATGCTCTGTTTCTTCTTGATCCTGCATTGGATGTTGTGGATCGGTCTTGCAGATGCGTCACCGTATAGGTTGTGATTCAACACATCAAGACGTGTGAGAAGCATCTGTTTAGCATCTTCATATGGTTGTATAAATTCATAATATTCTTCATCTGTCATAACTTATTTCTCCTGTAAAAACCTCTGCAGTTATTCTTCTGCCTTTCATATTTCTTATTCTGTACTTCTTTGCAGAACTTATCTTTTTTTCCACATTTGTACTACAAAATAACTATTTTTCCCCATTACGTCTCCATCATACAAAAGAAATGTGTTTAATCAGTGTTCCAATTCTAATCATTTTATAAATAAAATCCTCTATCAGTTACATGCTCTCCAATAAACTGATTTCATTTTACCTATTGCCATTTACTCTATGTGCGAATATATATTTTCATTTTGAATATATTTTATACTATATGATTGCAAATATATTCTATTTGCAGTAAAATATATTAAAAAACAAAAAGGAGTGATATCATGACAACCATTAGTTTACGTATGGATGATCAAATGAAAAAAGAGCTTGATGAAATGTGCGAAGCAATGGGAATGAATATTTCTACTTTCTACATGATCTATACAAAAAAGGCACTAAGAGATCGTAGAATACCATTTGACATTGAAGCTCCGGCAGATCCATTTTATTCTGAACAGAATATGGCACAGCTTCGCAAATCTGCTCAACAAGTAAAGGAAGGTAAAATAATAACAAAAACAATGGAAGATCTGGAGGCAATAGCGTGTGAGTAATATTTCATTTTCAGAAGATGCTTGGGAAGATTATCTTTACTGGCAACTTCAAGACAAGAAAACACTAAAGAAGATCAATGAATTATTGAAAGAAATACAACGGACATCTTTCTCAGGAAAAGGTGAACCAGAAAAACTTCGTGGTGATTTAAATGGAAAATGGAGTAGGCGAATCAACCTCAAAGACCGTTTGGTTTACGAAATATCAGATGAAACAATTATTGTAATCCAATGCAAAGGCCATTACAGCGATAAATAAAAAAGTCCCCCCGTAGGGGGCTTTTTTATTTACATAATCTTACGGAACAGGTCTTTCAGATCTTCTACGCTTGCATCTTTCGGGTTTCCCGGTGCGCATGCGTCTGCATGTGCGGATTCTGCCAGGAACTGGAGATCTTCTTCTTTGATTGCTTCCAGTTTAGTCGGGATTCCTACATCAACAGAGAGTTTCTTAACAGCTTCGATTGCTGCTTTTCTGTATTCATCCTGAGACATTTCATCTACGCCTTTGACACCCATTGCTCTGGCGATCTCACGATATTTCTCACCTGTGCATTCCTGATTGTATTCCATAACGATCGGAAGCATCATTGCGCAGGCAACACCGTGTGGTGTGTCATAAACAGCACCAAGTGTATGAGCCATGGAATGAGCGATTCCAAGACCTACGTTAGAGAATCCCATACCAGCGATATACTGTCCAAGAGCCATTCCTTCACGACCTTCTTTTGTGTTTTCAACAGCACCGCGGAGAGATTTGGAGATCAGCTCGATTGCTTTTAAATGGAACATATCTGTCATTTCCCACGCAGCTTTTGTTGTATATCCTTCGATTGCATGAGTGAGGGCATCCATACCTGTGGAAGCTGTCAGTCCCTTTGGCATGGAGGACATCATTTCAGGATCAATAACTGCGATGATTGGCATGTCATGTGGGTCAACGCATACAAATTTACGTTTTCTTTCTACATCTGTGATAACATAATTAATAGTTACCTCTGCTGCTGTACCTGCTGTTGTCGGAACTGCAATGATCGGTACACAAGGTTTCCTGGTCGGAGCTGTACCTTCCAGACTTCTTACGTCTTCGAATTCAGGGTTTGCAATAATAATACCGATTGCTTTGGAAGTGTCCATAGAAGAACCACCGCCGATTGCGATCAGATAATCCGCTTCAGAATCCTTAAATGCCTGAACACCGTGCTGTACGTTCTCGATTGTCGGGTTCGGTTTGATGTCTGAATACAGTTCATATGCAAGTCCGTTTTTCTCAAGAATATCTGTAACTTTGCTTGTTACATGGAATTTTACAAGATCAGGATCAGAGCATACGAAAGCTTTTTTAAAGCCATGTGCTTTTGCTTCGTTTGCGATTTCCTCGATTGCTCCTGCCCCGTGATAAGAGGTCTGATTTAAGTTAATTCTGTTTGCCATAATGATTTCCATTCCTTTCAGTATTCTGCAGTATTATAGCAATCCTCTTAAATGCATTATTTACGAGGATTGCTATAGGTAAGCTTCCGCATCGCTTATCTTTGTTATTATATTAACAATATGAAGTAAAAAAAGAAAGTTACACTTTGGCTCAAATGTAACTTTCTCACAATATTTGTGCAATAATGCCGAAAAACCAGGTGCAAAATTATGCACTAATATTGTTATATTTATGACAATATTTCCAGCTTTTCAAACAATTCCGAGAGTTTTCCCGGCATCCCGTCAACTAAAATTTTCGCCAGTCCCTCCGGTGCACATTCCAACTCTCCCAGTACCCATTTTACAGTCATATAAATAGAACTCTGGCAGTACATTTCCAGAATACAATGTATAGTCTCATCCGGGATTCTTCCTGTTTTCTCACGGATCAGATTCTCATAGAAGTCCAGAATCAGTTCAAAATCATGCTGGCGCAGACTGTTCTGACTGTCATATTTAAATGCTGCTGCAAAGAAAACATGCTCTTCCTGAATATAGGTAAACTTCTTTACCAGAGCATCATAAACAGTTTTCCCCATTCCCATATGCTCAAAGGATTTCACCAGAAGCTTATCAAAATACCAGTTGATCAGGTCAAATTTGTCCATAAAATTCCGATAGAAAGTCTGCCTCGTAACACCACAATTCTCTGTAATCTGTTTTACTGTGATGTTATCTACAGACATCGTTTTCATACATTCCTTCATTGACCGCGCAAGACGGTATTTCGTTTTCTCACCCTTACCTGCTTCATTTATCATATCCATACAAATTCCTCTCACAGATAAAACTTCGTGTGTTCATTATATCAATTTCTTCCTTGTATTTCCAGATAGTTTCTTCCTGAAATTCGTATTTTAAGGAGCATATTTTAGTTATTGTTCACACACCACTATTCCGCGAGGTGTTTTTGGCATGAATATGCCAAAATCCCGAGACATACAAGCCAAAATTCCATTGCCGCAGGCAATCTGGAATGAATTTTGGCTACGTTACTGTGAACGGAGTGAACAGTAATATATTTTATTTTGATTTTTCTGTTTTTATTTACTTCAAAATGTTATAATCGTAAAAGATAAAAAGTAAATAATCCGCTTTAAGAAGGGAGACATTCTTATGGATTTAATAAAAGAAGCACTTTCCATGGGTTTCGCAGATGCGGCGATCATGGATACAAAGGATCTGGTATTTGTGCCGGAATACAGACAGTTCTGCGAGGACAATCTCTGTGGAAATTACAACCTGGTTCCTGCATGTCCGCCTGCCTGCGGTACTGTAGAAGAAATGCAGGCAAAAGCATTGAAATATGAAAAGGCACTGGTTCTCCAGACTGTTCTGAAAGATCCAATTATGGATCCGGCTCTTTTCAAGCAGGCGAAACATGCACAGAATATTCTTACGGAACAGCTTGCCAGACAGATGCAGGAAGCAGGAAAAGAAGATATCCTGATCATGAGCGCAGGACCGTATAAGAATTGTTCCTGTATGTCCGCCTACAGTGTAGATGCACAGAAAATGGCTGATGCAGTAGGTATGGTCTGCTGGGCAGATGATTCAGATGTGAGATTCTTTACACAAATCCTGTTTCATAAAGACTGAGCATTACGCAAAAGAGACTGTCGCACCGGAAAATTCCTGATGTGACAGCCTCTTTTTCATTTTTATATCTTTTGTTCTTCCACATAAAAGCATGCCACTGCATGTCCGGGAGCAATCTCTTTCAGCTTCGGCATCTCTGCCTTACATCTGTCTGTGCAATTCTCGCAGCGGTTCTGGAAAGGGCAGCCCTTCGGTACATCCAGAGGACTTGGTGCTTCACTCTCGATACTTTGGATCTTCTGGCTAGGATCCATATGAATGGAGAACTGTGCACCCAGAAGTGCCTGTGTATATGGATGCACTGCATACTCTGTAACATCTTCACCTGGAATAACCTCTACGATATTTCCCAGATACATAACAGCAATCTGATGGGCAAAAGAACGGATCAGCGCCAGGTCATGGCAGATGAAAAGCATGCTGATATTTTTTTCTTTCTGAAGGCGTACCAGAAGCTCGATCACAGACTCCTGCACAGAAACATCCAGCGCAGAAGTCGCCTCATCGCAAACCAGGATCTCCGGTTCCAGTGAAAGCGCTCTTGCAATACTGATTCTCTGTCCGCCACTCATGTTATGAGGATAACGATCTACGAAATCTCCCGGCAGCTCTACCATTTCCAGCAGTTCTCTTGCTTTGTTTTCTTTCTCGCTTTTCTTTAATTTTCCGAAGTTGATCAGCGGCTCTGTAAGGATATCCACAATCTTCATCTTCGGATCAAAGGATGCCAGCGGATCCTGGAAAACCATCTGCATGTTCTGGCGATTTAACCATGTTTCCTTTTTGGAAAGGTCAGCAAGGTTTTTGCATGATACAAAATCTCACCGCTGGTAGGCTTGTCAAGGGAGATAACCATTCTTACGAATGTGGATTTACCGCATCCGCTCTCTCCTACGATTCCTAATGTCTTGCCTTTATAGACATTCAGATTAATGTCATTGCAGGCTGTCAGAGTCCGTCCATGGGAGGCCGGAAACTGTTTTACAATGTGCTTTGCACTGAGCACGATATCTGATTCCTTAAACAAAACGGCGTCCCTCCATTTCCGGTACTGCTGCCAGAAGCTTAATCCTTGCGGAACTTACAACGACTGGTTCAAAACCAATAAATGTTATTTAATTTTTACTATAATATTATAGAATAGTTTTTTTTTACTTTGTCCAGTAATTAGAAAAAAAAATCAGATTGTATTCAAAAACATACAATCCGATTTTTTTATTCCTTTTACTGTAACAGATAAACGAATCATTTTTATTCTTCAATATTATTTGCTAAAAAGATAATTTTTCCCTTCGTTATAAGTTCCCTTCATTGTAAAAAGATAATTTTTCCCTTCGTTATAAGTTCCCTTCATTGAAAGTCGAACAGCTAATTTTCCAGTCATCGGATCTTCAATACCTATACTGATCTTATATTTCTTTCCGGCCAGTGAGATCATCTTTTTTATCTGCATTCTTGTTTTTGTCTGTAAAGTTTCTTCCGGCAGAAGTGATTTTAACGAAATGTCAACCGCTTCTTTTTCAAGACTATTTCCATCCTCATCTTCTACCAGAACCCATACAGGCCAGTCTTCATAAAATGGTGCAACTCCATCATTCTTCCATTTAAGATTCAGGCTGACATACCCCGGCATCTGAATAAGGCTTGCTTGCGAAATCCACAAACGATATCCCATGCTTCCTAAAACTTTCCTATAACCGTTTTCATAAGTTTTATCCGCTACTTTCGGTCCAAGAAAAGTAGTATGTGCTTTCTTTATCAGATTTATTGTCTGATCCAGATTTGTGTCAAGCAACTCTTTCATTGTAATTGAACTTGTAAACTCACCTCCGGAAGGAAACTTTTTCCAGAAATCTTTCATTGCGGATAACCCTTTTTTCTCATGAGTCTGGTCAAACTCACCGCCTTCATTGATCCAGCGAAACCATTCCTCTGTGCTCTCTGGCTGTCCGGTCATATCGTTGTAGAGACCTGTTCCATAATGTTCTCCCTCACTAAAAGGTCTTCTCATCAGTATCATGGAATCAGGGAAGGCCTCTGTCCATGGAATCATATAACGTTCTCTTACAGATTCTTCTGGCAGACTCTGTATTCCTGCAGAAATATTTACATGCCATTCTCCCCAGTGCCCCAGACTTCCAAGTTCGATATAACTGACCAGTCCATCTCTGCCAAAATGCTCTCCAAGTGCATTAACTGCCCTTTTGTGATATTGTATCATCTGTTCATTATTATAATCAGGAGCATATCCCTTTCCATACTCCATATCATACCAGGTTCCCGCATGATCAGTTTTGTCATATAGCCATTGTGGAATGTCCATATGCTTTTCCTCCCCGGGAATATCACACACAAACCTCAGTACCAGGTGTTTCCCTTCTTCTCTCCATCTGTCAGTCTGATTTTCTCTTTCGATTTTCTCCCAGTCATATTTTCCTTCCTCCGGTTCCAGTTCAGCCCAGGTAATATCCATATACAGTAAAGATATATCCTCTCCTATTGTTTCTTCCCAGGCACAAGGTGCATATCCCATTAATGGATTTCCAAAAATTTCTTCTGTTTTTTCATATATCTGAGTTTTTCTTCCAAATACCATCCATACTCCTGCTGCTATAATAACTAAAAGTCCAAAACCCAACAGAACCAGAGATTGTTTCTGACTTTTAGCCATGATATTCTCCATTATACTGAATCAATGTAACATCTTCCACTCCACCGATATCCCGGATTTTTTCCATAAACTCCATATCATTCTGTCTGCAATATATTTCCACTGCCATTTCTGTTTTTTCATTGCGCATAGTTTTTGATTTTACGAAATATTTTCTTTTTCCAAAACAGCGGATAATTTCATCTCCCGCCTGAGTTCCCTGATAATGAATCACTGCAATATAAATTCTTCCATTTTGTTGTTTGTGATAAAACAGGGTGATCATCAGAATGATAATCACAGCTGTCAACAGAGTTAATGCATACATACCTGCACCGGCTGTAATCCCCGATGTGATTGCCCAGAACAGATACAGAAGATCCATCGGATCTTTAATTGCTGTACGAAAACGTACAATAGACAATGCACCAACCATACCAAGAGAAATCACAATATTGCTGCTGATCGCAAGTGTTACCATACAGGTAAGCACTGTCATTCCCACAAGTGTAACTGCAAAACTTCTGGAGAAAATAACTCCAACATAAAATTTCTGATAAACCAGATAAATCACACTTCCCAAAATCAAAGCCACTGCCAGAGCAGCCAATATCTTAGGTATATCATACTGACTGAACATTCCTGATTCCAGTACAGATTTTTTTATCATATCCTGTACACTCATCTTATCATCCTCCCCTGTGTATCATACCAATACTCAAATCCATTCATGTACCGCGTTTTTTCATAACACAGTACATATTTGGAAACTGCTGTAAATTCTGCTGCCTGCGGCGGCAGAAGATTTCTCAGAATCTGAGGCAGCATCTCTGTAAATTTCACTTCCATGATCAGTTTTCCCGGTTCCAGTACAGATAAAGCCGGAAGCGTACTGTCGAAAATGTCATAGCTTCCAACAGCAGCTCTGACATCTGTATCAAATGTAATCCTGACTGTTCCCTCATCCATGATCCATGGTTCTCTCTCGTAATCTACGATTGTTCTCGGCCGCATCATATTACTCATACATTCTATATAAAATTCCCTGCAAAGACTATACGGACTTTTCAGAAGAAATTCATACTCGCCGGAAAGAATTTTTTGCACCTCATCTTTTGTCAGTGGGGCATCTTCTTTATAAATATAACTGCCGAATTTCTTTTTTCTTTCCAGCTTGATACTTTCAGCACTATAATTATAAATTCGTATCCTGTATTTCTTCCTCATAAGAACGCCGCTTTCCTTTTCTTCATATGCACTGTTCCAGTAATCATCAAAATACAGGCTCCGTATCAGATATCCTCCATTTTCTGCATGAGGATCCAGTTTCATAAGTGGCTTCATCCGAAGATTCAGGACTTCTTTCTCACTGGTACTGATAAGATATTTCCACTCGTTACGAAAACGTTCTTTCTTCCTGTCAGCCTTCCTCATAAATATCTTCCTCTACCGTATTATCTTCTGTTATGTAAAAACACTTCATACCATAATGTTTTCCTTCATCTGTTACATAATAATCAAATGCATCCTGCGTTTTTCCAGATGTATTTGTTGCTCTTACTCTCACAAAATACTGTCCTGCATTCGGAAGGTCCATCTCGGCTTCCGGAACAGTCAGGGTTGTGTTCTGATAGATCACATCCTGAAACAGATAATCTCGCGCAACCTCCACAGAATACGTAATGTCCTCTGCGTCCAGATCATAAGATACATCCCAGTTAAATTTCAGCTTATCACCGTCTATTGTCGGAACACCTATATAAAATGGCATTGGTGTTTCCAGACTTTCCAGATATAACTGATAGTTCTTCTCTATCTCATCAGGAAGTGATGCTGCAATCTGATCGTATTGTTCAGATGTAAGCGGTTCATACTCTGCATCAGGCATCAAATATAAATAGGGCTTCAGTACATTCTTATAGCTCTCTATCTTTGATGTGAGCATATCTTTGTTCAGATATTCCCTCAGATCCAGAATGGCATCATTTAATTTTTCCCGGAAAGACCGTGACTTCAGACACCTTTGAAACAGAATATTTCCCCAGTAATTGCTGATTCCCTTTTCCCAGCTGTTCTGATCCGAAAAATTCCTTAATTCATATTCCGGTCTCATCAGACAGCCATCGTTATCCCAGGCAATAAAGTACCAGATATCTGAATTCAGAGGACTGTATAAATAAACATTTCTGTTCTGTGTGTCTACGTTTCCCATCAGAATCTGAAATGCCATCCAGTAAACAATATTTTCTTCATCAAAATGTTCTTTCAGTACATCTTCAATCCCTATAGAATAATCATTCAGATCTGTCAGCATATCAATCAATTTGGTATGATCTGAATCCCCTTTTATTTCCAGCATTTTTTCAAAGGCTGTCTTATCATATCCTGCATCATCTTCTTTTTTTATAATATCCTCGTAGCGATAAAATTCAAAAGAATTAATCTTATACAATTGTCCGTTTGAATCCAGTCCATGACTCTTTAATGCCGTCTTATTCAGTTGTTCAACCTGTGTATAAATTCCATAATCCTCAAATTTTACACCTGATTCTTCTGTATTATCCTTTACATACAAATGCACAAACTGTGTACGTAAACCAACCATCTGAGGAATTCCCCTGATCAGATCATATGCCAGCTTATTTCGAAAGCGCATTCCTTCTGTCATATGTTTATTCAGGTTAATGGTTCTCTGGCCTCTCCACGTTCCTTTATTCTTTTTTAACTCAATTTTATAATTTTTTTGTGCATTCTGGCTGGATGTCTGGCCTCTGATCTGAACAGTTGCATTAGGCACGCTTTCTCCATATCCGACTTCCCCTTGTGTCGGTCCATTCTCATCTCCCACCTGCAAAAGTCCTGCCACCTGATATCTCTCCACTCCCATATCTTCGTAGTCATAAACAGAATAGCTGTTGATTTCCTTCCATGTATGATATGTATTTTCGGATGAATTTCCCTTAGATACAGTAAGATACATGGTAACAACACTGGTATCATCATCATTTTCATACAAAGAATCCTTATCTCTTAAATGAATCTCATTGATTTCTTCTTTCTCTGCTTTTTCTGCCTTTACCTGTTCTGTTTCGTTATCTTCCTGTACTGTCTGATCCTGCGAAGAGTTTCCCGCTTTTTCCAGAGTGCAGCCTCCACAAAGAGAAAGACTGACTAATACTGCACTTATCAGATTTATTTTTTTAATTCCTGTCAACGTTCGTTCTCCTTTCCAGTTTCTCATCCATAAAATATCCGATTCTGGTAAATACCCCCGATTTGTCTTCTGCTACCACCGGCTGTATGCTGAGAATATAATATGGCAGACGTCTGGTATAACGTTCCAGACGGATCATAACTATAAAATAAAACAGTACACATCCTGCAAGAAACCCAAAGCCATAATATACCTGCGGACAAAACAGTGAAATCACAGTAAACACAGAAGTTCCCACGGCAAAAATTACAGAAGCAGCCAATGCTCCCCTGTAATCTGTAAAATATAAAAGAAGCAGAAGCATCGTATTTGCAACTGCATAAATGCCGTAACCAACACAAAGTGTCCGGAAATATCCATACATCAGATCATTAAATCCCAAAGGAAGGTACTTCAAAAGACTCTCACCCATTGAAATCGCCAGCGCAGTAGTCAGTAACTGCTTCAAAGCGGTATATTTCAATTCTCTGTTCAGTACATCCAGCATTTCTGTACCGGCCTGCATAATATCCTTAATGGTTCCCCCATCATTGAATAAACTGTAATAATTCCTGTATTTCGGATAAAAATTAACTTCTACAGAAACCACAAAATTTACAGTGGTGATCAGAATTGTCAGAAATGCGATCAATGCCGGTACGTCATGTGACGGTGCCCCATAAAAAAGCCCTTTTACCTGTTTCCCCAGCGGTCCGGCCCACATGATCACAAGGTGGGCAAACAGCCCGATATTAATGCAGAGTCCTGTAAATGCCAGCGGCAGAAACTCATCTGCCCACCTTAAAAATAAGAATGCACTGATATCACTTTGTGGAAAATACTCATACAGTAAAACAACATCCCATAAAAGCATGATCCCATATCCAATGCATACCGCAGCCATCAATGCTTCCACATGGGAAATTCCCAGAAACAACAATAAAGCTCCCGAAAGAAAAGTAACAGCGATCGCAGCAAGAAAGGATAACATAATTCCTCTGTAATCTTTAATTGCAGTAAGATAACTCATCGCATTCCATGTAACGATCAGTTCTCCAAACAACTCAAAACATAAAAACTTATCTATAAGCCCAACTCCGGAAAATATCAGAAAAATCCCATATAAAATTCCTCCTGCAATGAGCATTAAGCCTGTCGAACCCCAGAAAGATGACAGAACTGCCTCATTTTTTTCTTCATAAAGCATATCTGCAATAAATCTTGTTACTACCATTGACAAGAAACTGGTTACCGTCAATGATGCAAGAAGTGTATATGTGATCATGCAGACCAGTAATTCTCTGCTCTGTTTCGGAGCGCCTGTCCTGTCACACAAAAACATAACCCCCAGCAGAAGTACGATACCAAGCAACATGGGACCGGTACAGATAATCCCTGCATATCCATAGGCGCGGAAAGAAGCAAACAGCCCTCTTCTGCTGAACAGTTTTTTGAGTTCAAATCCAATCCCTGCCATATGCTTCCTCCACCTCCCTGTAAAGTTTTCTGTATTCACTGATCATGCGCTCCATGCCTGTAATATGCCTTAGGTTCTTGCCTGTCCGCTTTTTCCCATTCTGATCCGTCTTCTCCTGGATTCACACATTTTTTCCATAGCGGCAGCAAGTCCATCCCTGTACATAGGCGGAACGCAATAACCGGCACATCCAAAATCATCTCCTTCTTTCCCATTCAGAAGTTCCCGGCAACATCCTACATCAGTGGTTACACATGGGCGTCTGGCTGCAAATGACTCCAACACGGATAATGGCTGTCCTTCTGATATACTGGTAAGGATCGTAAAATCCAGTTTTCTCATATACTGTACAATATCTACCCTTCCTGTAAAAACAAGATTTTTGATATCCAGCTGTTTCACCAGTGCATAACACTCATCTGCATATTCCTCGTCATCTACCCCTCCCAGAATATGAAGTCTCACATTCTCCATTCTGGATGAGAGTTCATAAAATGCATATATCATAGTCTTTATATCTTTAATGGGTGCGAGACGGACTACCGCACCTATGTCTACCCATCCATCTTCCTCTTTCAGAGGAATCTGTGACAACCTGTCATAATTAATACCATTTTCAATTACTCTGCATTTCTCTGCATCACAGCCAATCTGTATTTGCGTAAGCATCGCATTCGTAAATAAACTGGTTACCCGAAAAGCCCTTTTATAAATTGCTTCTGATAACATATAAAAGAAAGAAATCCACTGTTTTTTAAATGATGGGATTACCCATTTTGCCCTGATGATCTCTTCCTCTCTTTCTCTTGTGTATATCCCATGCTCTGTAAGTAATACCGGTCTCCTGTAAACATATCCTCCAAGGCAGGCAAGAAGTCCCCCATATCCTGTTGAAATGGCATGATAGGTATCTGCCAGAGGAACCTCTGAACCCAGAAGATATAAAACCGGAAGCAGCATGGAACGCATTGTATGAAACGCATCCGCAAATGCAATATACGGATATTTTTCCAGACAGCTCTCTGTTAATATATTTAAAAACTGCTCACTTTTCAGAAATGACATCGGATTCATTTTCCGGTCGTGATATAAATGAAACAATACTTCCCAGTCAGGATGACTGCATTCCATCAATTCTCTTAGACTCTTTGTTTCTTCTTCCGAAAAACGATTGATTCTGTGCAGCTGTCCTTTTTGATTTCCATGTTCCTTCAGTTTTAATGCATCATCCAGAAATACCTCATGGACTTCCACCACATTATCCGGCAGTTCATAGACAAATTTTCCACGGTCACATGCATGTGCTCCTATCACCCACAGTACAAACTCATGCTCTTTCATAACAGTGATATACTGATGCATCCATGTCGAAACTCCACCATGCACATACGGATAACAGCCTTCTAAAACCAGACAGATTCTCAATTTTCTCACCTTATTTCTATTTTCACTGATTTCTCTTTTGCCCGAAGCAGATAGAGATTTCCGGTAATATGCGTCAGTTCTCCACCTTCTATATTACCCGGAGTCCCTTCATTCATTCTTATCATAATATAAGCTTCATCATAAAAATTATCTAATTTAAGATTAAGTTCCTGATCTGATACATCCTTATCGATCACCAGTGCCCCATACCGCTGTATTGCGCCTGATAGTTCGGAAGCAGTAAGATTTCTCAGACATGGAGCTGAAGTATACAGCCAGTCCATATATTCATCCAGCCGTTTTTTCAGTTTCTCCCATCCCAGTCTGGCACCTCTGTCTTCGTCCAGCAGATCATCCGGATGCATAAAATGTGTATTGACAAAATGCATATTCAGTTCAGATACAGCCGCAAGTTCCATATAATCATCAATCACAGCACCTGAAATAATACGGGGTTGTTCCACAATTCCATCTTCTGCAACTTCAAACTCCTGTGTATATGCCATATCTCCGACAAAATAATTACTTGCAATTGTACGTATCTCCGGAAATTCTTTTACGATCATTTCCCGCCCTTCATCTGACAGCACATTAGACGGCGGTACATAAACAGACAATTCTGTCCCCGGAAACATATCTTTTCCAAACCGTATCAGCTCTGTCATGGCTTTTTTCATTGCATCATAGCTTTCCCATGTTTTATATGGAAGGATATTTGCATAATCCACATTTGACAGGCTCAATGGCTGATGATTATATCCATGATATCCCAGTTCTCCTCCCTGATGAAGCAGCATATTCCCAAAATACTGAAATCTCTGTACATCTTCCTGTTCCACAACATCTCCGGACACATCATCCTCATAATTGTCAATAATAACGCCTGTATATTTCACACCGTGTTCCTCTGCCAGCTCCAGCATATCCGGCCACCAGATATTTGTATAAAACTCTTTGATGCTGAGACCATAATCACGTTTGATATATGTTCCGTCTCCACTCGGCACAGGAGATGGAAAATCATCCAGATAGAATACAGATCCATTAAGCACCGGGTAAACCATCACATCTGTCAGCAGACTATAGGATGCCGCAAAAAATCCTCTTGTGGCTTTTTCACATAATCCAAAATTATCAACTACAAATTTACCTTTTCCATAACTGTTTTCCCAGATAAGCGGAACCTTCTTTTCATCATCTGTCCATGCATAAACCTTCGCCGTTTCTCCAACACTTACTTCCCATGCTGAATCATATGCATCCGGAATCTGGAAAGATCTTCCCCCTCCAATCATGAATCATCATCAATATAGATTTTATTCTACCAGAACATTTCCATCACTAATAAGATGCGGGAAAGGATAAACATCTTCTTTTTGCATCCGGTACACACAAGCCAAATCCACGTAGAAATTAGGAGTGAAACGATACCCTAATCCCACCGTATAATAATTAATACTATGATCTACCGTGTAGCCCGTACGAGTTCCTGCCGGATAGACTTCAACAATACGCCCTGTTTCACTATATTTCATTGTGTTCTTGAACCCGGACTACTTTTGCCAAGGCCCCTCCCACGCGGATCGCAAATTGAGGCGTAACCTTGTATTCTGCTCCGACTTTCAGCATTCCACTGGAACGAAAATCATCCTTTATAAGGTCATTATCAGCATCCTGGTCATATCCCTCCCGATCCTGTAAGCGCATCGATTTATAATTCGTCAATTCATAATCAACACTGATAAGAGCGTTCTGTCCCAAGATAGCTGCCGCACTAAATATCCACTTGTCCGGTGTACGAAGACGGTATTCCGTGTAAAAATCAGTTGGTGTAGTAGCCTGTCTTGTCATATCCGGGTTACCCGGATCTATCGGGTTCGGTTCACCTAAATAATAATCAAAAACATAAGCTCCTGCTTCGGCACTATAATAATTGGTCATTTTGTACCAAGTAGGCGAATTATAAGCAACTCCCAACCGCAAAAAATCAGTAGGACGCGCTATCACTCCCAAATTAAAGGAATAACCTGTTCCGTCAAGTGATGAATAATTATCCCAAAAAAGTTCATTCACAAACTTAAGCGTTTTGCGCTTCCGCATTCAGATATCCGAAATTTTCATCATAAAGGACAGACGAGCGATAATCAACATCTGTCACCGACACCGTTGCACCGATAAAGAAACGATCAGAGATATTCGTTGCCAAAGAAAAATCATACTTGTCAATAGCCCCCTTTTCCGACACTGACATATTAGCCGATTGTACATCCAAAAGATTCCAATTGCCCTTTTCATCAAAATATCCCATCGTAGAGAAGAAGTCGCCAGACACAGCTTTATTATTCACATCAATCAAACCGGCATTATAAGCCAATGTCGCAGCCACGATTGACTCAAATAAG
>ENA-OQAZ01000013-OQAZ01000013.1-human-gut-metagenome-genome-assembly--contig:-NODE-13-length-72032-cov-5.118059_pt1 | contig 72032 bp, 64 predicted proteins | sample MGYA00242737_ERZ504531 | MGnify/ENA primary metagenome ERZ504531 (study PRJEB26092, sample SAMD00036244) | human gut metagenome | host: Homo sapiens | study: EMG produced TPA metagenomics assembly of... | reverse complement strand
AAAAACAATTTCCTACAATCTATCGCAATTTCCCATTTTTTTGCGATAAAATATAAGAATGCTTTTTATTAAAGCAGAAATAAGACAAAACTTTATTCTCGCCCATGTTGATATGCAGAACTATTTCCTTACCTTTGTACAAATTCAGCCTCAAGTTGCGCTGTTTTAATTATCCCGTAAGAATATGGCAAAGGAAAAGACTGTATATGTATGCACCAACTGTGGGCAGGATTCACCCAAATGGGTAGGGAAATGTCCGTCTTGCGGTGCATGGAACACATACGTAGAAGAAATTATACGCAAGGAACCTGCAAACAAAAGACCGGTATCCGGCCTGGAATCCGTAAAAAGCAAGCCTGTCACACTGAATGACATTACCGGAGGGGACGAACCTCGAATTGATATGCACGACGAAGAACTGAACCGGGTATTGGGAGGCGGTTTAGTACCGGGATCACTCGTTCTACTGGGCGGTGAACCGGGGATAGGCAAATCCACTTTGGTGCTGCAAACCGTACTTCATCTGCCTGACAAAAAAGTATTGTATATATCGGGAGAAGAGAGTGCCCGGCAATTAAAACTGCGTGCAGACCGTATCCCGCATAATTCTTCCGACTGCCTGATAGTCTGTGAAACTTCGTTGGAGCAGATTTACGTCCATATCAAGAATACACGACCCGATTTAGTGATCATCGACTCTATTCAAACCATCTCAACCGAAACGATAGACTCTTCTCCCGGCAGTTTGGTACAGGTACGTGAATGTTCCGCTTCTATTTTAAAATTTGCCAAAGAAACAAATACGCCGGTCATTCTGATCGGCCATATCAATAAAGAAGGAAGCATTGCCGGCCCCAAGGTACTGGAACATATTGTAGACACCGTATTGCAATTTGAAGGTGACCAACATTATATGTACCGCATTCTCCGCAGCATCAAGAACCGTTTCGGAAGCACCGCCGAACTGGGCATTTATGAAATGCGCCAAAACGGTTTGCGCCAAGTGAGCAACCCGTCCGAACTGTTGCTTAGCCAAGACCATGACGGGATGAGCGGGGTTGCTATCGCCTCTGCCATAGAAGGAGTCCGCCCTTTCTTGATTGAAACACAGGCTTTAGTCAGTTCGGCAGTATATGGGAATCCGCAACGTTCTGCCACCGGATTTGATTTACGACGTATGAACATGCTTCTGGCAGTACTTGAAAAACGGGTAGGATTCAAACTGGCACAAAAAGATGTCTTTTTGAATATCGCAGGTGGATTGAAAGTGAATGATCCGGCCATCGACCTGTCTGTCATCAGTGCCATTCTATCTAGCAATATGGATACGGAAATAGAACGTGACACCTGCATGGCGGGTGAAGTAGGACTGAGTGGTGAGATCCGACCTGTAAACCGTATTGAGCAACGCATCGGAGAAGCAGAGAAGTTAGGTTTCAAACAAATTCTTATACCGAAACATAATTTGCAAGGAATGGATACATCAAAATTAAAGATAGAAATCATTCCGGTAAGAAAGGTAGAAGAAGCGTTCCGGGCTTTGTTTGGATGAGATAAATAAGAGAAAACTTAATTTGAATAATGATATAAAATGACAAAAGAACAATCATACCCCCCGACCTGCATAGACTGCGGCACACAGAACTGCAAGTTCAAAGAGCGCACTTACCCCGAATTTTGCCTGACAACCCATTTGGAACAAGAAGACTTGGAATGGGCACTGAAACGATATAACGAAAACCACAACGTAATGGTGGCCAGTGCCGAAGTGGAATATGAAGGTTATTGCCGGTTAACCCGTGTGGAAGAAATCATGACTTTTGCACGAAAGATGGGATATCAAAAAATAGGAATTGCTTATTGTATCGGGTTGGTAAATGAAGCCCGTATTTTTGCCCGTATCCTCCGTGCTAACGGCTTTGAGGTTTACTCAGTAATCTGCAAAGTAGCCGGAGCAGCCAAATCCTCTATTGGAATCCCCAAAGAATGTGAGAATATCGGTGCTGCTATGTGTAACCCTATCCTGCAGGCACGTCTTCTCAACCAAGCACATACAGAGTTAAATGTGGTGATCGGACTGTGCGTAGGACATGACAGCCTGTTCTACAAATACTCTAATGCCTATACTACAACTTTGGTGACCAAAGACCGTGTGACAGGACACAATCCTGCCGCCGCATTATATACCGCCAATTCCTATTATCGCAAAAAATTAATGCCGGAAGGCGAATAACCTAAACAAGAACCATGATACAAGAATTTCAAATAAGAGTCTTGCCTGAACAGGCAGCTAATGAACAGTCACTGAAACAATTCATCGGACGTGACAAGGGATTGGATATACGTACCATCCATGCCCTTCGTATCCTGAAAAGAAGCATAGACGCACGTCAGCGTACTATCTATGTAAACCTGAAAGTGCGTCTGTACATCAATGAAGTTCCGCAGGACGAGGAATTTATCCGCACTATATACAATAAGGTAGAAGGAAAGCCACAAGTCATAGTTGTAGGAGCAGGTCCGGGCGGACTGTTTGCAGCTTTACGATTAATAGAGTTAGGACTTCGGCCTGTCGTAGTGGAACGAGGAAAAAATGTACGCAATAGAAAAATAGATATCGCCCGTATCAGCCGTGAGCACAAAGTTGACTCCGAAAGTAATTATAGTTTCGGAGAAGGAGGAGCAGGAGCCTATTCAGATGGTAAGCTCTATACCGAAGCAAAAAGCGGGGTAATGTAGACAAAATTCTGAATGTATTCTGTCAACATGGTGCCAGTACCTCCATTTTGGTAGATGCCCATCCGCACATCGGTACGGACAAGCTGCCGCGCGTGATTGAAAACATGCGGAATACCATCATAGAATGTGGAGGTGAAGTGCATTTCGAAACACGAATGGATTCCCTTATCATAGAAAAAAACAAAATCACAGGTATAGAGACAAATACCGGAAAGACTTTCAAAGGACCTGTTATTCTGGCTACCGGACACTCCGCACGGGATGTATATCAGTGGTTGTATGATAATGGTGTAGAAATGGAAGCCAAAGGTATTGCGGTAGGAGTACGTCTGGAACACCCGTCCATGCTGATTGACCAGATACAATATCATAATAAAAACGGACGTGGGAAGTATCTGCCTGCCGCCGAATATAGCTTTGTGACACAAGCAGAAGGACGTGGAGTCTATAGTTTTTGTATGTGTCCGGGAGGATTCGTAGTTCCCGCCGCAAGCGGTCCGCATCAAATTGTAGTAAACGGCATGAGTCCCAGCAACCGTGGCTCCAAATGGAGCAATTCCGGAATGGTAGTAGAAATCAGACCGGAAGACCTGTCGGACAATAGTCTTTTTACAGAAGAATTAAAAACGAAAAGTGAAGAATTAAAAGCCACGAATAAAAATAATGGTCAATGGACTACCGGCCATTGTCCATTAACCATGATGTATTTTCAAGAAGCATTAGAAGCCACCTGCTGGCAACAAGGCAATATGCGCCAAACCGCACCCTCACAACGAATGATGGACTTCACCCGCAAAAAACTAAGCTATGATTTACCTGACAGTTCGTATAGTCCGGGATTAGTTTCCTCTCCCCTGCATTTTTGGATGCCTGCATTCATTACCGACCGTTTGAGCAAAGGTTTCCAACAATTCGGAAAGAGCAGCCATGGCTTCCTGACCAATGAAGCAGTGATGATTGGTGTAGAAACACGCACGTCGGCTCCGGTACGGATCCTGCGAGATAATGAGACACTGCAACATGTCACTGTCAATGGGTTATTTCCTTGTGGAGAAGGAGCAGGTTACGCCGGAGGAATTGTTTCAGCAGGTATCGATGGAGAAAAATGTGCTGAAGCAGCAGCCACTTATTTAGGAGTAAGGACAGATTGAACCTATCCGAAAATGATTTACAGCACGTATGCGGGCGCATTCAAATGCGCCCCTACAAATAAATGATTGGTGATGTTGCCTAAAAGAAGATTTCTTTGTCTTTATGAATCTGTTTTTTATAAAAGATATGTATCTTTGCACCAAAGAAAACATCATGCATCATCCCGAAATAGCCATAGTAGACCCAAATACCCTCACTTGCCTGGGGTTAAAAAACATTTTGGAAGATATCATTCCAATGGCTACTATCCGTGTATTCCATTCCTTTGGTGAGCTGACGGATGACACACCGGACATGTATGCCCATTATTTTATCTCTGCCCAAATCTATTTTGAACATACTTCCTTCTTTTTACTTCGTAAACCAAAAACAATTGTATTAGCAGGAGGTGACAACCAGCCTCAATTATCCGGTGTTCCCAAGCTGAATATCTACCAAGATGAAGGTTCTTTGATAAAAGACATCCATCAATTGCGCCAATATGGACATCAGGCAAGAAAACAAGCAGCAGATAAAGCAATGCACATAGAAAAAACGGAACATGAATTGTCTGTCCGGGAAATAGAAGTATTGATACTTATCACCAAAGGACTTATCAACAAAGAGATAGCCGACAAACTTAATATCAGCCTGACCACCGTTATCTCCCACCGCAAGAACATTACTGAAAAACTGGGCATCAAGTCTGTTTCCGGTCTTACCGTTTATGCTGTGATGAATGGCTACATTGAAGCAGACAGAATATAAAATCCTCATTTATTAGGATTGCACACATATCAGGTTTACCGTTACTTTGCAGCCGGAATCATTCTCCATCATGGATTATACAGAGTGGAATATATAAATTTTCCGCCTGGTAGAAACTTGTAGCAACTCTGGTTATCCGTGATGTATCAAATAAAACCAAACAATAAATATGAGAAAAAACATTTTATTCATTACATCCTGCCTGCTGGCTGCAACAACTTTTGCTGAAGATATCAACACGCTGCCTAAGGACACTACAAAAGTCATTGATATAGAAGAGGTGGTAGTTATCGCTTCACCTAAAGAAACCGGAAAATTAAGGGAACTTCCTACAGCCGTATCTTTACTCTCCCAAAAAGATATGCAAGCAAACCAAATCACCACTTTAAAGAACGTGAGTTCACTGGTACCCAATTTCTTTATGCCCGACTATGGTTCAAGACTCACCTCAGCCATTTACATCCGGGGAATCGGATCGCGTATCAATACTCCTGCGGTAGGTTTGTATGTGGACAATATCCCTTACATTGACAAATCTGCATTTGATTTCAATTTTTATGATATAGAACGTATTGATATTCTTCGCGGTCCACAAGGAACCTTGTACGGACGCAATACCATGGGGGGACTAATCAAGGTACATACTCGCTCTCCATTCTCCTATCAGGGAACAGACGTAAAACTGAGTTATGGAACAAAAAGTAACTACCGCAGTGCTTCATTAACCCATTACCACCGTTGGAGTGACTGTTTCGCTTTCTCCGCCGGTGGTTATTATGAGGGATCAGACGGATTCTTCCGCAATTCGCTCAATGGGAAAAAAGTAGATAATATGGAAGCGGGAGGCGGACGAATACATGCTATCTGGCTGCCTTCAGAAAACTTAAAACTAGACTTCACCATAGGCTATGATTATAATGACGAAGGGGGATACCCTTATTACTATACAGGAGCTATAGACGGATACGACAAAGAGAATGAAAAATATAAAAACTACATAGGGAAGATTTCATACGATCAGGATTGTACTTATCGCCGTGGACTGTTCAATACCGGTTTGAATATTGAATACCAGGCGCAAAAGTTTATCTTAAGCGCTGTTACAGGATTCCAGAATTTAAACGACCGTATGTTTATGGACCAGGATTTCCTGCCTGTCAGCATTTATACCATTGAGCAGAAGCAGCGTCTGAATACCATCAGTGAAGAGATTACTTTTAAAAGCAAAAACAACAAGCGCTGGCAATGGGTTACAGGGGTTAGTGGTTTTTATCAATGGCTACATACCACCGGTCCGGTAAACTTCATGGAGGACGGAGTGACCGATATGATCGAAGGAAACATCAACAATACTTTCAAGAAAATTCATTTAGACAATCCCCGTACCCCTGAAATGAGTCTGGACGTTTTGAACAACCGTATCCGCGTAAGTGGAAGTTTTGACACACCGGTATTCAGCACCGCACTGTACCACCAATCTACATTCAACGACCTGTTTGTGAAAGGCCTTTCAGTAACAGCAGGTTTGCGCTTGGAATATGAAAAAATGTCTATGAATTATTTCTCGGATAGTAATATTGATTTCGATTTCTTTCTTAAAATGGCAATGCCTCCCCTTAATATTCCATTCAGGAATTTGAATGCCGCACCGCTATTGGAAGGAAAAGAAAAAAACGACTATGTACAGCTACTTCCCAAGCTAGCTTTTAAATACGATTTCAGCCCTGCAAACAATATGTATGTAAGCATAACCAGAGGATATCGTTCCGGAGGTTATAACGTACAGATGTTTTCAGAACTGATACAAAGTGACATGCAACAAAAAATGATTGAAGCCATACTAGACAAGGCACCAGAATCTATGGCAGGTATGATAGAAGGAATGATCAAGCAACACATGCCCAACTACGGAAAAGAATTGAACGTACAAGAAACAACTGTCTACAAGCCCGAGTACAGCTGGAATTACGAAGTGGATCACATCTCAGTTTGTTCAACGGCAAACTGAAGACCGACCTTGCCGCATTCTACATGGATACCCACGACCAACAAATCGCCAAATTTGTCAATAGTGGCTTGGGACGAATGATGGTCAATGCCGGTAGTAGCGAAAGTTATGGAGTAGAGGCCAGCTTTCTGGCATCCATCAACAAAAACCTGAATATGAATGTAAGTTATGGATATACTCATTCCACATTCAAAAAATATGACGGAGGTACTACATCATCAGAAGAGCAAATTGATTATAGCGGCAATTATGTACCATTTGTTCCCCGCCATACCATGAATGCAGGCGCAAATTATAGTTTCTTTTTCGATAAAAGCAATTGGATGCAAAGCCTGACTTTAGGCATGAGCTATACCGGAGCAGGAAAAATTTATTGGACTGAAAAAAACAATGTCTCACAAAGTTTTTACGGAACACTGAACGGGCGCATTTCTTTGCAGACAAAAGCTTTACAGATAGATGTATGGGGACGTAATTTAACCAACAAGGATTATACAACCTTCTATTTTGAAACCATGCATAGAGGATTCGAACAAAAAAGCAGGCCTTTACAACTGGGAGTGGATATACGTTATCACTTCTAACCATTCTTGCAAAAATAAAAGGGGGTGTCGTAATGCACGTACAACCTTCCGAGATAGCGTATTGTAATCCACCTGTAGTAGATCTAATTTTGCCATATAATTTTTAAGATATGGCAAAATTAGATCTACTACAGGCAGATTTTTCCAGCTTTTAAAGAATTATGTACTACAGGTCAACAATTCTGTTCCTCCAGAGAGTATTGTCAGAAACATGGTGTCAGCTATAACAAGATGTATCAGATAGCTAAGGATGAGCTCAATTCCTAGTTATAGTAGACTTACTCGTTTGGGGCTTCTTTATTCTAAGGTTTATGAAGAATACAAAGATCTTTGTTTCCATGGCAAGTCGCCTAGCAGTTTAACAGAATATTGTGGAAGCCATGGAACTACGTGGCAAAAAAGTAGATAGGTATCTACGGCGTAACAAACTCACAGTTATTGGTTTACCCGGTTATACGAATCCTCGTCATAGCCGACTGGCCAAACAATATAAGGAAATACCTTTTGAAGATGTGATCTTTAAGGAAACTGGTTTTCTTCCTTCAGGGAGCTGCCATATGATTACTGTTAGTAGATGGCAATGTGGAAGTAAGCTTCTCGGCAGATACAGACTTGTCTGTTATAGCGAAGTTTATCCGTAAAATGGGAAAGGAGGTCTGTCATATGGGAGATTGATTCATATTTGCACCTGTGGGTCTGTCAGAATCCTGTCTCTATGCATTACGGTATCCGTGATCTGATGCAAATGATATGGTCGTGAAAAGAACATTCTCCGATTTCGGGAGATATATATGTGTTTTTCTCACGAGACCGTAAGACCATGAAGGCATTAAAATGGGACGGTGACGTTTTTTGATGTATACCAAAAGACTCTCACAAGGATGTTTCCGGGAAGTGCTGAGAAACGATGATGGCAGTGTCCGCAGGCTTCAATGGGATGACTTTTACATGCTCGTGAGAGGGATCACACCAGTAAAAGTAACGGTTGAAAATCACTTTGAAATAGCTGTAAATAGTATATACATTATTAGAAATCAAACAATTAATCCTTTCAAAAAAAGTTGTATATATCAGTCATTTTTCGTAACTTTAAAGCATAAAAAGGATGAACTGATAGAACTTTTGCAACACCAAATGGACTTCCTTCAGGGTAAATTGGAGGAGGCTCTGACATCTGTCCGTTCACTGACTTCAGCTAACGACAGACAGCCTCCCTAGAGGAAACTCTCAAAGGAAAGGACATCGAACTCAGCAAAAAAAACATCACAACAGGCCATGCGACGTTTTCAGGAATCTCCTTCAAAAAGACAGGCCAAACAGGCAATATCCGAACCTGATGTTCCTGAGCCAAAAAAGGAAAGAAACGTACAAACAATGGGGCGAAGAAAAAGACACATCCTGAATGCGAGTTTGAAACCGTTGAGGTAGAGCCTAACAGGCCGGAGTTCAGGCCGGAACTGACCAGACATATGTGTACATGCGATGTAGTGCGTTACTCAATGGTTCCCATGCGCTTCATCAAGAAAATCTACAAAGTAAAAAAATATGTTCAGGGCAGTATGGTCTTCAAAGGTTCGGTTCCTGCAACTCCACTTTTGAACTCACAATACACTTCCTCTTTTATTGCAGGTCTGGCTGAGTTGCGCTATCTGCACGAAATGCCTCTTGAAAATGCGGTAGAACACTTCCGTTCACACGGCTTCGACCTTGATAAAGGTACCGCTCATAAACTAGTGAGCAAAACAAAAGTGCAACTTGAAAACCTTTATCCTTGAGGACAACTATATATGTGGTGATGAAACTTACCAGAAAGTACGTCTGCTGGCTGTTACTGATTCGGGGAAGAAAATCAAGAAAGGATATATTTGGGTGTTTGTCAGTATGACCACAGCCTAGTATATTTCTTTCATGATGACGGATCACGTTCGGCTGAAGTCTTCGAAAAGGAAATAAAAGGATTTAACGGAGCCTTCCAATGCGACTATTACTCCAGATACCGTCATATCGGAATCGGCAATCTGAAAGACATGAAAAGACTTCCCTGCCTGCAACATATAAAACGAAAGTTTCTGGATATAAAGGATAATAATACAGCTCAACAAATGGCCAGACGCTTCAGCCTGTTATATCACTTCGAGCATAAGCACAAAACGGGTAAGGACGGATGGACCGACGACGAGCACCTTCAGTGAAGACAACGCTACTCAAAGGTGATGCTTGAAAAAATCCACAGAGAATTGATTGAAATTAAAGATCGTCCCGGTATACCTCCTAATGATCCTCTGAATACAGCCACAGAACACGCGCTGAAACAGTGGAACGAAATCCAAACAATCTTCTCATCACCTACTTACAGGCTTGACAACAATGAAGTTGAACGAATCAACAGGTATATATCACTGACACGACAACACCTGACGACAGACTCTCATACCGGAGCTAGGGTCGCTGTGTTGTATCATTCACCTGTCAAAGGTGTGGTATAAACGTATTTGAATACCTATGCGACATTATAGAGCGTTGTGCTGCATGGGCTCCCAATACCTCTTTAGAAAAATATCGTGATTTACTTCCAAGCAAATGGAAGCAGACGCAAAAATAACCGCCTCAAAATCTGGACGGCTATTTTTTTATAGCTTATACGTTATCGCGGAAGGTTGTACCAGAACGATAACATCGTCTATCTGTTCCAACAGGACATGTATCTTCTTCATTAGGCGTTCACGGTTCCGCTCAACCGTTTTTCGCCAGACGAAAGTATACTTGTTGGCTTTGGATTCAATCTTTGTCCCGTCAATGTATTCCACATTCAAACTGATGAAGCCTTTGGAAGAGAGAAGGAGTACGGTTTGGGTAAATACCTCGTTGATTTCATTCTTCATCCGGTTGCGGAAACGGTTGATGGTAATGAAATCCGGTTGCTCATATCCTGCAAGCCAGATATAATGGATGTCACGGTGAAGGAGCTTTTCGATTTTCCGGCAGGAGTAGATGTTGTTCATATAGGCATACAGAGTGACTTTGAGCATCATCCTGGGATGGTAAGGACTACGGCCGCATTCCTTATATAACTTTCTGAAACTTTCAAGATTCAGGCTCTCAACCAGAGCGTCAATCATCCGAACTGGGGCATTCGCTGCAATATCCTCGTCAATTCGTTGAGGAAAAAGCACTGTTTGGTTGGGATTGTAAGGACGAAAATGTATCTTTGTCATAGTACAAAATGTTATGCTTAAAGATACAAAATCTTTAGGTAATAACAAAGCCCCTGCTTGTGAAAGTCGGGGCTTTACGCATAAAAAAAGGGGGCATTGTGACCTCCTGAAGAGCTAGTGTGGCATTTAATTTGCAAAGTGTCATTTTAATTATTATATTTTTTACTAGAAATACAACAACTTGCCATTTGATTATGTTTTTTATAAAATTAGTATATCCTATAAAAAATATTATAATATATATTTGTTTTGTTGTCTATTATAATATATATTTGCCGATGCTATTATATAGTGATAAATGTTGATGATATATGTAAATTTTTGCTATGAGCAAATGCAATATATATCGTCGGTGTTTATGATGTTTATTAACTAAATTTAATCCTATGAAAATCAAAAAGAAAAAACCTTCAAGGACACAAAACTGTAAAGCATGGGTTGTTATTCCACTTTTTATTGGTGTGTTCAATCCTGTAATGGGGATGAATACTGTATCTTCGCCAATACAGCCTTCGTTGAGAACTCTAAATGGCATTCAACAAAATCATGGTTTTCGTATTACAGGTGTAGTGACAGACACTCATGGAGAATCCATTATTGGAGCTAATGTTATGGTTCAAGGTACTACAATAGGTGTTATCACTGATATAGATGGACGCTATGAACTTTATGCTGAATCGGGAAATGTTATATTGGAAATTTCTTATCTTGGATATCAAACAGAAACAGTTAAAGTGAACAAGCGGGGGAATATCAATATCATGCTAAGTGAGGATACGCAGGCATTAGATGAAGTTGTAATCGTTGGTTACGGGCAGCAGAAGAAAGAGAGTGTTGTTGTATCTATGAGCTCGATAAAGCCGAATAAGATGGTTGTCCCTACAAGAAGTCTCAATAATAGCCTTGCTGGGCAGGTATCTGGGCTTATTGCTGTGCAACGTTCGGGAGAGCCCGGATATGATAATGCTGAGTTTTGGATTAGAGGCGTTAGCACTTTTGCTGGAGGAACCAATCCGTTAGTGCTTGTGGATGGAGTACCTCGCAGCATGAGTGATATCGAACCAGACGAAATTGAAACATTCTCAGTTTTAAAGGATGCAAGCGCTACAGCCATATATGGTGCTGAAGGTGCTAATGGCGTAATTTTGGTAACGACCAAGCGTGGTCTAGTGGAAAAACCTAAAATAACATTTAAGACCGAACATACATTTTCATCGCCTACTCGTCTGCCTGAGTTTGTTAATTCGGCGGATTATCTTGGCTTATTCAATGAGGCTCTCAAAAATGACGGGGAGTTGCCGATGTTCAATGATGAGCTGATTGCCCATTATCGGAATAACGATGACCCAGATCTTTATCCCAATACTAACTGGATTGATGAGATGATAAAGAAACACACAATGGCACACCGCTATACTCTTAATGTAAGAGGCGGTAGTGAGAAAGCCCGATACTTCGTTTCGGGAGCTTACTATAATGAGGATGGTATATTCAAAACGGTAGAAAATAATATATATGACACGAATATCAAAGTGCAACGCTTCAATTTACGCTCCAACATAGATATGGAGGTGTCAAAGACAACAAAAGTCGGAGTAGACCTCGCCATCCAATATTTGATAAACAACTATCCAGGTACGGGAACATCTAAAATATTCCGGCAGATGCTTATCACTCCTCCATACACATTTCCAGCGATATACAGTGACGGGACTCTTGCTACTTATGGACAAGAAAGGGATTCGAACATGAGGAATCCTTACAACCTGCTGAATTATGCCGGCTATGCTAGGAATATAGGACTGCTGTTCAGTCGAAAGTGAATGTAAACCAGGCATTGGATTTTATAACCGAAGGGCTATCAGCCAATTTTAATATCAGTTATGACTATTCTGGCGAGATGATTGTCCGGAGGATTATAATCCAACACGTTATCATGCGATTGGTAGGGATGGATCTACAGGCGGTCTGATTTTTGATACTGTGGTTTCAGGAGACACAGGCATACAAGATCCCAAGAATAGCTCTACTTCTTCCACCAAATTCATTTACCTTGACGCTTCCTTGAATTATAAACGCACTTTTGCCAAGGTGCATGATGTAGGTGCCATGTTACTGTATACCCAAAAGGAAACACAATACCATAATGTACCCCTCCCATACCGTAAACAAGGTGTTGTGGGTCGTGTGACTTATGGATATGGCGGTCGTTATTTTATAGAGGCAAATTTTGGTTATACGGGCTCCGAAACATTCGCTTCCGGTCATCGTTTCGGCTTTTTCCCAGCAGTGGGGCTGGCTTATTATTTATCGAACGAGCCATTTTTTCCTGAATCATGGAAATCGACTCTCAGCAAGTTGAAATTGCGTGCTTCAATTGGCCGTACTGGTAATGACAATACAGGAGGGGACAGATTCCTATATCGTCCAACGTTCAATATGGGAGCAGGAGGATTTAACCAGGGAATAGGTGACAATGGAGGATTGAACGGCATGGGAAACGGCATTACGGAAGCACGCTTTGCTGCACCATATCTTGGATGGGAAATCGAAGATAAACAGAACTATGGATTTGAGCTTGGTATGTTTAATAATCGTATCAATTTGGTTGTAGACTATTTTAATAATGAACGACATAATATTCTGTTGCAACGGAAAACAGTTCCTCAAATAGGTGGTTTTCGCCAGGATCCGTGGGAAAATTTCGGACGCGTGCGCAACCAGGGTATTGACTTGTCACTTGATATGAATCATAAGCTAGGAGATGTGAATCTCAGTGCGAGAGGTACATTCACTTTTACTAGAAACAAAATTTTGGAGTATGATGAACTTCCACAAAAATACGGCTATCAGGCAGTGACAGGTACACGTGTAAGCGAGAACGAACTATATATAGCAGAACGTTTGTACACAGAGGATGATTTCATCGTCACTCAAAAGGCGAATGGAATGAAAGACTATGCTTTGCGTCCAGAGCTTCCACAACCCACCTTGGGAGGAATTATTGGTCCTGGGGATATTAAATATGTAGATGTGAATGGCGATGGAAGAATTGACAGCTATGATAAGATAAGGGGAGTGGGCAATCCCAGCGTGCCGGAAATTATTTATGGCTTTGGATTCAATGCTGAATACAAGGGCATTTATGCCAGCATCTTTTTTCAGGGAGCAGGAAACACCTCCGTTCTTTTGGGGGGAGCCACACCTGAAGGATGGTTCCCGTTTGCTTGGGGAGTAGATCAGTCGAATTATCGTACATTCGCTTTGGATAGATGGACAGAAGACAATCCCCGACAAAATGTACTGATGCCTAGACTTCACAGCTCGAATAATAATTCCAAAAATAATACGGTTCCTAGTACATGGTGGCTGAGAGACGGCTCATTCCTGAGATTGAAGAACATTGAAGTGGGATACCAATTTCCTAAAAGATTTCTTTCAAGGATTGGACTTGAAACGGCGCGTATTTATCTTATGGGATACAATCTTGCCGTGTGGGACGATATTGACTATTTTGATCCGGAAGCAGGTAATAGCAACGGAGGTATGAATTATCCGCTTCCCCGTACATTTACTTTGGGAGTTGATTTTACATTCTAAAATAAAACGTAAATACTATTAAATACAGAATATTATGAATTTAAGAAGAAATATGCTGATACCAGCTGCTGCACTGGTATTGTTGGTTTCGTCCTGTAATTATTTGGATGTTTCGGATCAATTAGCCGGAGGGCTGCAAAATACAGACGAAGTATTCGAAAACGTATCTTATACCAAACGCTGGTATGCGTCCATATTTACCGGAATACCCGATTATTCCGGACTTAACAGTACCAATGTGAACGGCTTCAAGAATCCATGGGCTTCCATCTGCGATGAACTTGTTACTGGATATGGAAATGCTTCGAAATATAATAATTCCGATAAGAATGCCACCAATGTAAGTTTTCATCGCTATGGGGATTGTTATAAAGCTATCCGTCAAGCAAATATATTCCTGCAGAAAGCACATGTAATTACGGCAGGTGGAACTCAAGGAGATGAATTACTGGAACCGGAATTGAAAAGGTATCAGGCTAATGCGAGATTCATGAGAGCTTTTTATCATTATCTTTTGTTCGAGCAGTACGGTCCTATTATCATTGTAGGTGACAAAGTGTATGAAGCGACCGAAAGTCAGGACATGTCACGCAATTCAGTGGACGAAGTTGTGGAATATTTGGATAAAGAATTGCTTGCCTCTGCTGATGAACTTTCTCAGGAACCTATTATTGATGAGAACTATCGGGCTGAGCCAACCAAAGGTGTGGCACTTGCTGTACGCGCAAAGATGTGGGTGTATGCAGCAAGTCCGTTGCTTAATGGTGGCTTCAATGAAGCCTTAAATATTGCCAATCCTGATGGCAAGAAACTGTTTCCTATAGCGGATGCTGCAAAGTGGGAAAGAGCAAGGCAAGCTTGCGCCGATTTTATTAATTATGCAAATGAAAATAATCGCTATGAGCTATATTATGCTGCACCAGAGAAAAATGGTGTTGTAAATCCTGAAAAAAGTGTATATGAACTGTTCCAGAAATATACGAAAGAAATAATATGGGCTACGGCTACTGCAGATTGGGGAGCTTGGATGGTGATGCTTTCGATCGCCGTATTGTGCCTCGTACCGAACAAAACGGACTGGGATCTACTGGCGTTACGCAGGAACTAGTAGATGCGTTTTACATGAATGACGGCCTACCTATTAGGGGTACAACCTATCTTCCGGCATCACCCCAATATACGGAAGAGGGAATGAGTACTTACACGGAAACAAATGTTGACCCTATCAAAGGTGGCAAAGAATATACTCCGGTCAATGTAAGCAATCGGTTTATAAACCGTGAGGCACGGTTCTACAATACTGTCTTCTTTAATGGGCGTCAATGGCCTGTTACCTGTAATACCATACAGTTCTACAATGGAGGAAATGCAGGGCAGCAGAACGGACAGTATACGCAGACAGGATATATGCTGTTTAAGCGGTTTAATCGTAGGATCAGCAAAACCAGTCCGGGAGTATCTTCTAGGTACCGCCCGTCCATTATTTTTCGTTTAGCAGATTTCTATCTGCTTTATGCAGAAGCGGCAAATGAAGTTAACCCCAATGATCCCGTAGTGCTGGAATATCTGAATAAGGTCCGCCATCGTGCTGGACTTACCACAAAAATTGAGGAACTGAATCCTGTCATAAAAGGAAATAAGGAGTTGCAACGTGCTGCCATCCAACGTGAACGTCAGGTGGAACTTGCCACAGAAGGACAACGCTACTTTGATGTGAGAAGATGGATGATAGCTGACAAAAATGGGGAAGGCAGACAGTATGGACAAGTGCATGGGATGAATATTCGTGGTCAGCAAGGAGATGAAACCAACTTCTACAACGTGGTAGAAACACAGCCTATTGTATTCAACCGCAAGATGTACCTATACCCGATACCGGATTCGGAGATCAGAAAAACAAATGGGAACTTGATACAGAATCGGGATGGTAGTGTTTTTTATACAATTTAACTCAATAAGATATGGAAAAGCATAACATGATAACTGCATTGTGCCTTGTGCTCTTTATAGGGCTAACAGGCTGTGGAAACAATTTCGACGTGAGCGACAAATACGACGGGGTGATAGGATTAAGTACTCCAGGATATTCGCTTGTAGAAATGTTTGACGTAGGAGTCAAGCATACTGAAAACATTTATTTTCAAAGAGGAGGGCTGAATTCGACTCCTTCTATCATACATATAGGCATAGATGAAACGCTGGTTGATTCCATCAATACGGCCAAAGGTACAGCATACAAACTTTTGCCTGCGGGATTATATACCATTGACCAGACCGCTGTACAAACGGGTGGCGAGGACAGATTGTTGGCAGGCAGCATTACTGTAGATCCGGCAAAACTAAGAGAACTGAACGGAGGAAATTACGGAATTGTCAATTACGTTATTCCCTTAAGAATAGCTACGGAAGGTATGCCACTGGTTTCCGAAAGGAGCACATTGGTACTGGGATTTTGCATAAATGAGGCCGCTGTGCTCATTTCTAATACAGACGACGAGGAAATAGACTTGGAAAGCGTAGATGCCTTAAAATTTCCAGTAGAACTGCCGTTTGAGAATCAATGGGATATCACGGTAAAAGCAGAGGTGGATGCCAGCTATGTGGATTCCTATAATGAAATGAACGGTACATTCTACAGTCTGTTGCCTGAGATCTGTTATACAACGACCGGTCAGGTAAAGATGGCGAGAGGTACAAGTTCTGCTGAGATTGGGTTTACACTTAATAAAGAAGAAATACTCCCAGGAAATTATATTCTGCCCGTGAAAATACAAACCGTGGAAGCTGACGTCACTATGTCCTTTAATACAGATGTTAAAGTGTTCATTATAACTAAAAAGGGGAAGGAACTCGACCGAAATCCATGGACAATAACTTATTGCACCACGCAGGAAACTGTGGGCGATCCGGGGCAGGCGGAGCACTTAATAGACAATGATGTCAGTTCCTTCTGGCACTCGAGATGGCAGGAGGAAGCGATCCTCTACCATACGATATTATAATTGACATGAAAAAGCAAACTGCTCCATCTCAGATAAAGATGTTAGTACGTAACAATTCAGGAAATCAACTAAGATTGGTTCGTTTTTATATGGGTGACAGCTTTTCGGAGATTGCCGGAACAGACTGGAAATTTATTGGAGAATTCAGTTGCAATGTTTCTACGAATTATTTCACATATGCGGTGAAGCAGTCAAGCGGACGCTATTTGAGATTGGAGATACCCAATGCGGGAGGAAATGGCACAGTGGCTGCTATTTGCGATTTGAAAGTATTGGGAAGCTCCCAATAGCAATGCCTTCCATATTCACAAAAGAGGTGTCAAAATGCACACCTCTTTTTATGCACAAAGCCCCGACTTTCACAAGCAGGGGCTTTGTGCATAAAAAAGCTGTGTCAGCGTTTTGACACAACCTCAAGGATAAGGGACCGGACATGTAAAAACCGCATCCGGATATGTCAGCGAAAATGTCAGATACAGAGCCGTCAGATGTAAAGGCTGTCTCTAAGATGCCGATGTTTTAAAGCAAAAGGAAACAGGACGATAGAACTGAATCACAGGCTCAGAAAATACAGGCAGAATGCCAAAGAGCTGCTCTGCTCCGAGGAAGGCTGAAGCACAGAGGACAGAGATGTATAGAGTCGGAAGCCGTGTTCGGACAAATGAAATACAATATGAACTACAAACGTTTCCGCCATTTCGGAAAGAATAAGGTCTTCATGGACTTTACCTTCTCTGCCATTGCCAAATGGCTAAAGAAGGTATGAACTGGCTGATTAGACAGTTTTATGAGCTTACAGTAGCTATATTTAGATGTTGCGAACACATAAATTAAAGAAATCCTCAAAATATCGCAGCTTAAAGAAAATGAACCGAGTTATATAGTAATGAATAAAAAAGAAGGTGCATCGTGCATTACGAACACACCTCCTTCTGTTTCCACATTTACCAAATCAAATTTATTTTTTATTCTGTCACACCAAGAAAAGCAAGAACTTTATTATTGCTGTAAATGATACCCATAGCTTCTAGAACAAACCTATTTGTTTTAGTGTATGTACATAGAGAAAATGCTGTTTACAATAGAAAACTGCTTGAGCCTTTGTTAAAAGAAACAAACAATAAAATTATTCATTGACAGCGCCGCAATGAGGACACACTCCTTTATTCTTTATCTTCGCCCCACAATTTCCACAACTGAATTTATACCGGGAAGCATGCTTTATATGATTAAATGACCATACAGCATATACCAATAAACATGGATAACCCAAATAGTAATACGTAGTAAATGTAAAAAACAAATATAAAAAGATACAGCAGGACATCAATCCCAACAAATAAAAACATGCAGCTTCAATATGTGTCTGATGAAACAAATCATCCAAAGTAGCCAACCCCACAAGAATAATCCCCCAAATACTAAACATGAAAAGAGAAAGAATAAAAGGTAAGCTAAAAGGATTCAAAGAAGGATTATAATAAAACTGCTCCCAAGTTCCCGGAACAAAATGCTGAATACTGGCATAAAGCGTAGCTGCTGTAGCTACCAACCAAGAAAGAACTGTAGGAAAAACGCTATCAATATCATTCAACCAGATTAATTGCAGCTTCTGGCGACGAATAGCCCTATGAATATACCAAATACCGAAAAAGCCTAATATGACAAAGAAAGCGATGGTATGAGAATTACTGAAAAAATGAATAAACTGTGACACTGAATCCACAGGAACTACTTTCTCCAACAATTCCTTTTCATGTATCCATCCCATTGTTTCCTGGTCCCGTGCTACCTTTACCCATACAGAATCCACACTATCAGCAGCTTGTATCATAAACTCCGCTACCACCAGCCGTTCTCCTTTAAAAACAGGAAGCACATCAACCAATGGCAGTTGCTGTAACATAAGCGAATCTGAAGTAACCTCAAAATTACTGTTTAATGTATAATGCCGTTCCATCAAATAATTGACAGAATCCCTTTTCTTTTGCGGCATATCCCCACTCGGAGTAACAGGTGAAGGATATTGGCAAGCCATTAAAATAGCCAACACCAAAAACAGTAATCCGATGTACTTACTTTTCAGCATAGACTTTCATCTGACAATTCTTACAATCAAACTCTAAGCGGAAACGTCTGTTATCCGAGCTAACCAAATAATAAGGTTCCCTATAAGGAGAACGCACTTTATGCCAAGAGGGACACCATCCCATACTATAACGCAAACAATGCTTGCAAAACATCAATACCGCTTCTTCTGCCGGAGCCTTTTCATAAGCCGGAGCAATACGCTGCACGCCATGATTCCTATAGAAGGAAACAGCATCAGCATTCATCACATTTCCCAAATAAGTCAATTCATTCACAGGAAAAGCATGATGCGTTCGAGGCAACTTGTAAATTTCCTGCCGATAGTTAATACGGCGCACTTCCAGCAGTTTCTCTATTCCCTTACGGCGAAGTTCGGCAAGCATAGAAGCTGGAATAAACCAATTGTCCGACCAGTCAATCACTATATCTGACGCTTCAAATGGAGTATTTCCTAACTTTCCAAGTTGTGTACGCAAGTTATCTTCCTGCGGAGTACGGGCACGTTCCTTCTCCCTTTCCAGCACCACACTGGCACTGTGATCATCTTCATCGGTCAGAGACAGAGTAAAGCCCCGATTATTTTCAGCCAATTTTAAAATGACAGCAATTTTCCTTTCAGCTGATTTACGCGACATCAACCTCTCAAATTCCTGATCAAAATTACGATAAAGTATCGTACGGGGCTTTATCCGAGGCATCTCTTGAGGAAATAACTTATTATTCTCCACCCGGTTTATGCGAAATCCCTGCAACTTACCAGTCTCATCCAAAAAACAGACGCCATCTCCATTATTAAAAGACTTGATTCCGGCTACGGTAAGATAATTACCACGAATTTCCTTCACTGTCCCCATCTCCTCCCCTAAAGACTTGGGAGTATCAAAAGAAAAAATATCCTTATTCCTGTCAAAAAGAAAATAATTAGTAAAACCACGACTGAAACTCTTATCCAATTGAGGTTTGAACTCTAATTTCACTTTCCCCGATGAAGCACGGATATACTCTTTACGACGTTTGAAAACAGTATCCAGCTTCTGGCGATAATAAGCTGTTACATTTTTAACGTAAGATACATCCTTCAAACGTCCCTCTATTTTCAGGGAAGAAGCTCCGGCATCCAGCAATTGCTCCAACTCTTCGCTCTGATTCAAATCTTTCAGAGACAATAAATGCTTATTCCTTACTATAGATTTACCGTCCGCATCTACCATATCAAAAGCAAGGCGACAGAACTGGGCACATTCTCCCCGATTGGCACTACGTCCGAAACAAGCCTGACTAACATAACATTGTCCACTATAGCTTACACACAAAGCACCATGTACAAATACCTCCAAAGGCACATCAGGACAAGCATGATGGATATTTCCTATTTCAACAAGAGAAAGTTCACGAGCCAATACCACCTGACGGAAACCTGCCTCAGCCAGGAATCTTACTTTTTGAGGAGTACGATTATCCATCTGTGTGCTGGCATGTAACGGTATAGGTGGCAGATTCAATTCCAACAATCCCATATCCTGCACGATCAAAGCATCCACTCCGGCACGGTATAAATCCCAAATCATTTTTTCCGTATCCTTCAGTTCCTCATCCTTCAGAATCGTATTCACCGTCACATAGATACGGACATTATACACATGAGCGTACCGCACCAACTCAGCGATATCCTCCAATGAATTCCCCGCAGCCGCACGTGCTCCGAAACGGGGAGCACCAATATAAATGGCATCAGCACCGTGATCAACAGCTGCAATACCGCACTCCAGATTTTTAGCAGGAGCTAATAATTCTATTTTTCGTTGTCTGATCATCGTATCTGATTTATATCAAACGGGGTTTCCTGATATACATAATAGTTCAACCAATTAGAAAACAACAAATTGGCATGTCCGCGCCAACGCACCACCGGGGCATTGTCCGGATTATCGTCCTTATAATAATTTACAGGCATTTCAATAGGCAACCCTTTCGCCAAATCACGCTTATATTCCGTATCAAGCGTATAAGGAGAATACTCCGAATGCCCGGTAATAAAGAATTCACGCCCATTACGAGCCATAGCCATATAAACCCCAGACTCATCAGACTCAGCTATCAAAGCCAACTCTTTTACTTTCAGAATATCCTCACGGTGTATTTCGGTATGACGGCTATGTGGTACAAAAAACTCATCATCAAAACCACGGAATATGGGCAATCCCTGTACATTGATATGATGACGGAAAATACCAAACATTTTTTGTTTCAGCGGATATTTGGGAACTCCATAGAAATGATAAAGCCCGGCTTGGGCCGCCCAACAAATATAAAGAGTTGAGGTAACATGAGTACGCGCCCAATCAAAAATAGTAGTAATCTCATCCCAATAATTCACATCCTCATACGGCATCTGCTCTACCGGAGCTCCCGTAATAATCATCCCGTCATATTTCTCGTCGCGCATCAAATCAAAGTCATGATAGAATGCTTTCATATGTTCTACCGGTGTATTTTTCGATGTATGGCTTTTCAACTTCATAAATGATATTTCCAACTGCAAGGGAGTGTTTGAAAGCAAACGTACCAAATCCGTTTCTGTCGTTATCTTCAACGGCATCAAATTCAATATCACGATTTTTAACGGACGAATATCCTGTGCACTGGCACGTGAATTGTCTATGACGAAGATATTTTCCTCCTTCAGCAATTCAATAGCAGGTAGTTTATCGGGTAAATTTAACGGCATTTTCTTATCTGTTAGTTAGTTGTAAGTGCAAAATTAAAAAAATCCCGCCAATTCTCCTTATTAAACGATCTTTTGAACTAAATTATTTCCTTTCCCTGATCGTTTTCGATCAACAAACCTTGATTATTTTTAGATTTTCACTCATACCTTCACAACTTCTGTCTTGATTCCACTTTTTCCCTTCTTTCATATTATTTATTAACTCACCTTTTTCTTAGAAAAAAGAGGACGAACTTATATCCATAATCAAAAAAGATTAATTATCTTTGAGCGCAAAAATAAAAAATATTCTTATTATTAACATGAAATATAATTAAGTTTCAAGTGGTTGACTCAAGAAACAACCTATATTTTTAAATTTTAATCTTTAAATTTCAAAAAGTATGAGAACCTTTAAATCATTGATGATAAGCTTATGTATGGGTACAACCCTATGCATGTGCTTACCACAAACCACGACAGCACAAACCGTAAGTTCAGGAGATTCCTGGACATGGGACAAAGGAACCATTGTGATTGATACTCCTGAACGTCCGGCCGGCCAGAAAAGCGTATTAGGCTTAACCACCCCTAAAATGGAGGTAGTCCGCGTAGGATTTGTCGGATTGGGAATGCGAGGCCCCGGAGCCGTAGAGCGCTTCACTTATATTCCCGGTACACAAATTGTGGCCCTTTGTGATTATGAAGCATCCCGTGCAGAAAAATGTCAGGATATCCTAAAGAAAGCATCTATGCCGAAAGCTGCCATTTATTCCGGAGAAAAGGGATATGAAGAATTATGTAAACGTACAGACATAGATTTAGTTTATATCGCCGCAGACTGGTTGCATCATTTCCCGGTAGCAAAATGCGCATTGGAAAACGGTAAAAATGTAGCTATTGAAGTTCCCTCGGCCATGAACCTGCAAGAATGCTGGGACTTAATTAACCTGAGTGAAAAAACCCGCAAGCATTGCATGATTCTTGAGAACTGTTGCTATGACTGGTTTGAAATGAATACACTGAATATGGCACAACAAGGTGTATTTGGCGAAGTAATCCGTGCCCAAGGAGCTACATTCACAATTTAAGCCCGTTTTGGATCATTATTGGAAAAACGGCAAAGAAGACAAACTGGGATGGCGTTTGGATTATAACATGAAACACCGGGGTGATGTATATGCCACTCACGGCCTGGGTCCTGTAGCACAAGCATTGGATATCCATCGTGGTGACCGTATAACCACTTTAGTAGCTATGGACACCAAATCTGTTGTTGGTAAAGATTTAGTGGAGAAGAGAACCGGCGAAGAATGTAAAGAATTCCGTAACGGAGACCATACCACCACCCTGCTTCGCACAGCAAATGGAAAAGTTATTGAAATCCAACATAATGTAATGACTCCCCAACCTTACAACCGCCTGTACCAACTGACAGGAAGCAAAGGGTTTGCCAATAAATATCCCGTTGAAGGATATGCTTTGGATGCAGCACAACTGACCGCATCGGGTGTGCAACCCAAAGTAGACGATTTGAACTCTCACGGATTCTTACCCCAGGCAGAAATGGAAGCACTTGTTGAGAAATACCAGCATCCTATTTTAAAGAAATATGGTGAAATGGCAAAAGAAGTCGGCGGCCATGGCGGTATGGACTTCATCATGGACAGCCGTCTGGTATATTGCCTGCAAAACGGACTGCCTTTGGACATGGATGTATATGACCTGGCCGAATGGTGCTGTTTGGCCGAACTGGAGCTATCTCTATGGATAACGGCTGTGCGGCAGTAGCTTCCCGGACTTCACACGAGGTGAATGGAACGTGACCAAAGGTTACAAACATGCATACGCTTCACCCGAAGACGAAAACGCAAGCATGGAAAAAGCAAAGGCTTTCACCGCGAAACTGAAAGAGCAGGGAGCGAAAAGAATGGCGAAAGAAGCCAAGAAAAAAAAGAAATAAATAGAAATAAACAAGAAAAAATGTGCCGGAAGTCACTCTGTCATAAAAGGCAGCCCAATTCTTCAGGCACATTTTTTTATGCCGTCCGAACAACAACCGCTTCCGGATTTTATCGAGAATCAAAAAAAGGATGTAACCGGCATTCTTATAATTTTCGGCCAAAGCACTTCGACAGTGTCAAATTCAATCCGACACGCCATTTTGTCAAAGAAGTATACAGAAAGGGTGAAAAGGAACTGGAACACGCAGACCCCACATACGGTTTCAAGACGTCTTCTTCCAAGCACACTCAGGAAGAGCGATTCGGCATGCTGATGGAATATCTAAGGGAATACACCTTCATCACCCGCCAGGAATACCCTGTTCTCTTATATCCTATGATAGATTTCATCGAAAGGAACCCTGCCCCGTTCTCCCAAATGCCTTTGTTCCCATCCGTATGCCGCAAGGTATAACCATATTGATGCCTGCCCCATGGGGCAGCTTCAATAGTTTCTTCATCCGCCTGCTGTCAAAACCTTCCAGCGGACAAGTGTCATAGCCTTCGTTTGCCATGGCAATCATAAAGGTTTGGGCAGCAAGGGCACAGGATTTATTTACCGTCACACGCATATCGCATTCCGAAACTTCCAGCATCATAGGGCGGAACAGGCTGATGGTTCTCGCCAATATCACCCTGAAAAGCCCTAGAAGCCCGAAAAACCTTGCATAAATGAAAGGCATCAGTTTACCATAATACAGCTTCCTGTCCCTAATACGTTTTTCCTGACGCTCTTTCGGACTATTACGCCTGATATTTCCTTCTTCAAAGTCAAGCACAAATTTAGCACGCTTTTTATACAAATCCTGACGAGTAACAAAAACAACAATTTCCGAAGCCGTAGAAGCAGCCGACTGCCTAAACAAGCTTCTGAAACTTTCGCCATCAGTCTGGGATTCGTTATTTGATAAAATTCCCACAATTGCATATTGGAACTATTGGGAGCCAGCGTAGCCAGTTCAAGACAATGTTTCACCTTTTCCGGGTCTATCGGTTTATTTTTATCATACCTCCGCACAGACCGGCGGAAGTTCAATACCTCTTCTAAATTCATTTCCTATTCAAATTAATAACTTTATTTCTTACTGAAACATTGCAGGATGACTTCTGCCATTTTCTTGGAACTGAACGGATTCTCTCCGGTGAACAGATTACCGTCAATAACGACTTTTGAAGTCATCGGAATCAATGCTTTCTCGTAGCGGGCACCTCTGTCTTTCAGTTCGGTTTCCAAATCGAAAGGCACGACCCTTTCCTTTCTTGCCAGAATTTCTTCAGCCCGGCTGAATCCTGTAAGCTTCTTATCTTTAACCAGATATTCGCCGGAAGCCAACGTCACATTCAACAATCCACAAACACCGTGACAAATGGCTGCCACCTTCTTTTCATTTTCATATTGCTTTTTTAAGATGGCTTGCAAGACAATATTATCCGGAAAATCATACATGGAACCATGTCCTCCCGCCAAATAAACGCAATCAAACTGAAATTCGGAGACTTCATCCAAACTTTTAGTATGCTGCAATACATTCTTAAATATGGAATCTTCCCAACAGGTTTTAGTTATCTCATCCATGAGTAAGGGATTCAAACTCTCCGGATCGATAGGAGTATCGCCTCCTTTGGGACTGGCAACGGTAATTTCTATTCCTTGCTTTTTGGCGCCGTGATAAATATGGGTGAGTTCGCTCAGCCATAATCCGGTTCTTAAATTCTTATTCACAAATTCGCCTTCTCCGGTTACTATTGCCAGTAATTTCAAGTTATCCATATTTATAGTTTTAGGGGTCATGCCTATATAACATAACCCCTATCCTATTGTATTCCAAACAGACAAATCATTAATATTATTTGGATTATTTCTTCATCCTTATAATAATCAAATGACAGATTTTACCGAGTCCTAACATTTTATAGGTTATTCTTGTAAATATTCGCCATCACCTTCTGGTATTGGTTCTCAATCTGCATATACGCCTGAAGATTCTTATAAATACTTTCCGTTTCCACAAAATATTCAATCAATGAAATTTGTCCTTCGGTCAATGCCTGCTTCAATAAATCCAGCGAACGGTACATCAAAGGGACATCATACGCATTCATGGCATCCTTCAACTGCTGCATCTCATTGAAAAGAGACATCAGGGAAGCCTCGACCCGGTCTTTAGCACTTTCTTGCATAAGCTGAGCGCTGATAGCCTGTGCCTTGGCTATCTTTACCTTTTTACGATTCTGAAACAAAGGCAAGGAGCCCCCTACCACAAAACCATTCATCGAAACCGCATCATCCGTGTTACGGCGAAAGCCGGCTTCCAGCTTCGGCAACCATCCTTGGCGGTCTATCGAAACCTGCTTCTCGGCGGCACGGGCAGTGGCGGCGGCGGCCTGCAAGTCAAGGTCTGACGCCATCACTTCATCCCTCATAACATTGTAATCATTGATTTCCTGTATGGCAGGATACGTGGTTTCAGCAAACTCCAAAGGCATGTTACCGTTCATGGCAAGCAGAGACTGCAAGGCAGTGCGGTGAGCTGCGCTGTTTTGGGCAACTTCCGTCTGCACATTCATACGCTCCATCTTGATTTTGTTGACTTCCAATATATTCGCATCACCGGTAGTCAGACGTTTTTCATAAAGTGCCTGTAATTCATCTGCATTTTTCATACGGATATCCATCAATGTCTTTTCCTGATTCAACAGAATAAGGTCCAGACAGAGATTCTTCGCATTCAGCAGAATATCCCGGCGGGCAGCCTGTTGTTGCTTGTCCACCGCTTCGTTCTGCAAAGTAGCCTGCCGGTTGCGGGCAATATACTGAGTAGGAAAATCAAAACCTTGCGAAGCAACGAATTCCGTACCGTGACCACCTTCGGCACCATTACTGTAAAAAGAGCTGTAGCTCACCGTAGGATCAGGCAAGTTGTTGTTTGTCCGGTTTTCCATCTTGGTCGCATCGGCGGCATGTTTCTGTGCCTTGAGCTCTTTATTGTTCTGCTCGATGCTTTTCAAAATGTGCTCAATACTCTGGGCCTGCATCAGCAAGGGAGAGCAGAGGGCTATTATAACTAAGATTCGTTTCATATTATTTCTATTATTTCTTCTTTCGGTTCATCAGTTCATAAACAATCGGAATAATGAAAGCGTTCAGGAAAGTCGATGTCAAAAGACCTCCAAGAATAACTTTCGCCATCGGGCTTTGTATTTCATTACCCGGCAAATCGCCACGGAATGCCAAAGGTATCAAAGCCAGCGCGGAAGACAACGCAGTCATCAGGATAGGGTTCAAACGGTCTAACGAACCGTGAAGAATGCTTTCTTTCAAATCCATACCTTCTTCGCGCAACATATTGTAATGACTTATCAACAACATACCATTACGGGTAGCAATGCCAAACAACGAGATAAAGCCGATAATAGCCGGAATGCTTATCTCACCCGTTGTTATCATCAATGCAAATACCCCACCAATCAACGCCAAAGGCAAATTCAACAAAATGACTCCACTTTGGGCTGCATTCTTAAACTGGGTATAAAGCAACAGGAAGATAACCACGATACTCATAAACGAAGTGAGCATCAGCGTACGGCTGGCCGCCTGCTCGCTTTCAAACTGACCGCCATATTCCACATGATATCCTTCGGGAAGCTTGATTTGCGCATCAATCCGTTCCTGTATATCATTCACCACGCTGCGCAAATCACGACCGCTGGTATTGGCCGAAATCACAATCTTACGCTTCACGTTCTCACGGCTGATGGTATTCGGTCCCATGGCAGAAACCACATCGGCTACATAGTTGACAGGGATTTTCTGACCGTCACCGGTATCAATCATCAGGTTGCGCACCTTCTCCATCTCATCACGCACCTCATCCTTGGTACGGACAATAAGATTAAACGCTTTGCCTTCTTCATATACCTGTGAAACGACTTCACCCGCCATGTTCACTGATACAACTCGGCAAACTCCGGTAAAGAAATACCGAATTTGGCAAGCATCTCGCGTTTGGGAACAATCTTGAGCTGCGGACGTTCGATTTGTTGTTCCACATTCAAGTCGGCAATACCCTCCACACTGCTGATGGCATCCTTTATCTGATTACCGATGGCAAACATCTTGTTCAAATCATTACCAAACAGTTTGATGGCAATGTTGGCCTTGGTACCCGAAAGCATGGCATCGATACGGTGGCTGATAGGTTGGCCTATTTCGATATTCGCACCGGTAATGGTAGATAACTTGGCACGCACATCGGCTACCAGTTCCTGGCGGGAACGGCCTTTCAATTCAAACGGGGCCTCAATTTCACTCACGTTAACCCCTAATGCATGCTCATCCAGTTCGGCACGTCCCGTTTTACGGGCTACAGTCTGTATTTCGGGAATAGACATCAGCAACTCTTCTGCACGGTGTCCCATTTTATCCGATTCTGCCAAAGAAATTCCCGGCAATGAACTGATATTAATGGTGAACGAACCTTCATTGAAAGATGGCAGGAAACTGCGTCCTAATGTAAAAAACATAACCAATGCCACCGCAAACAGTCCACCCGTAAAACCCAATACTGCGGATTTATGATTCAAGGACCATAACAAGGCATTGCGGTAATGCTTTTTCATCCATACGGCCACAAATGCCTCTTTGGGCAATCCTTTGCTTTTATTATTACCTAACAGATAGCTGCACAATACCGGAGTCAGTGTCAAAGCCACTACCGTAGAAGCAAACAACGCCACAATAAAGGCAATGCCCAACGGAACCAGCATACGCCCTTCCATTCCTGTCAGGAAAAACAAAGGAACAAAGCTGACTACAATAATCAAGGTAGAGTTCAAGATAGGCATACGCACTTCCTTCGAAGCATTGAACACGACTTCAATCACGCTCTTACGTTCCTCTTCGGGCAACAAGCGATTCTCACGCAAGTGCTTCCATACATTTTCCACATCCACAATGGCATCATCCACCAACGAACCAATGGCAATGGCCATACCACCCAAACTCATGGTATTGATGGTGAGTCCCATATAGTGAAGAGTCAATATAGAAACAATCAATGACAACGGAAGGGTTACCAATGAAATAACCGTGGTACGTACATTGGCAAGGAACAGGAAGAGAACAATCACCACAAAAACAGCACCTTCATACAACGAATCCTTCACATTACCGATAGAGCTTTCAATAAAACGGCTCTGACGGAAAATATCTGTAGAAACGTGTACATCAGCCGGAAGATTCTTCTGCAAATCCTTCAATGCGGCTTCCAACTGCTCTGTCAGTTCAATAGTCCCGGTCTTGGGTTGTTTGGTAACGGTCAGCAGTACGGCAGGTTTTCCTCTTTCCGAAGCAGTACCAGTTTGGTTCCTGCGAACCAATCTTCACATCGGCAATATCCTCCAATGTAACGGGCACCCCTTCCACCGTCTTGATGACGGAACGTGACAACTGAGCCACATCATGACTGGAAAGCACCCCGCGAACAATATATTCGTTTCCATATTCATAAATCACTCCGCCATTGGCATTCTGATTCATGTTACGGGTAACGTTCATCACCTCTGCCAACGTAACATTGTAATGTTTCATGCGGGCAGGGTCAAGCAACACCTGATATTCCTTGATATCACCTCCCAGCACGGCAACCTGTGCCACACCTCCCGTAGAGAGCAGGCGCGGACGGATAGTCCAGTCTGCCAGTGTACGGAGATCGAGCATGGAAGTAGTATCCGAAGTCAGACCGATAATCAGCAACTCACCTAAAATAGAAGACTGAGGTCCCATGGTAGGTTTACCTACATTCTCGGGCAGCTCCTCGCTGACCAAGGACAATTTCTCACTGACAATCTGACGGGCCAGATAGATATCGGTATCCCATTCAAATTCCACCCACACAACGGAAAAGCCATTGGTGGAAGATGAACGCACCCGGCGCACATGGGTCGCACCGTTCACGCAGTTTCTACAGGAAAGGTTACCAATTGTTCCACCTCTTCGGCGGCCATACCATTCGCTTCGGTCATAATCACTACAGTCGGCGCATTCAAATCGGGGAACACATCGACTTCCGTATGAAAAGCCGTGTAAGTACCGCCGATAAGCAGCAAAACCGACGCCACCAGAACCAATATACGGTTCTGAAGGGAAAAATGTATAATCTTATTTAGCATAGGACGGCTGATTAATGTTCATGACTATGAGCCGGAATCGCATTGCTGGCCGACGCTAATTTCACCTGATAAGCTCCCTTTGTTACCACACGGTCACCGGCTTTCAAACCGGTCAGAATCTGCACTTCCTTTCCGTTGCTCGCTCCCAAAGTTACCTCCTGTTTCTTATATCCTTCCTCATCCAGTTGCAGATAAACAAAGTACAAACCTTGTTCTTCGGTCAGTGCCGTAACAGGCAAGGCCAGCACATCGGGCATTTCCGACGAGAGCAGATACACCTCCACATACGAACCGGGAATCACATCTCCCCGATTATCAAATTCGAAAGTTACAGGCACATAAAAAGAAGTACCACCGGATGCTTTACCATAAGAAAGCAGACGCCCTTTCAACTCACCCAGCTCATATACCTTATTATCGTATGGAGTCTTGAAGTTTGCCGACTGGATGCTATGCAGATAACCATAATATTTCTCGGAAACATCTGCACGAAGGAACAGACGACGGTTCTGAGTGATACTCACCAAAGGCTGGCCTACCGACACATAGTCACCTTCCTGCACCAGACAATTCTTGATATAGCCACCTAAAGGAGCTGTAACGGACACACCTGTTTTGGTCTGGTTCTTTGAAATAGCCTCGTATGCCAATAATGCATTTTCATAACTCTCCTTAATGGCATTGAAATCTTTCTGCGATATTATCTGACTTTTTACCAACTTGGCGGCACGTTCATATTCTTTTTTGGCGGTTTCATATGCGATACGGGTACGTTTTACAGGGTCTCCGTCCGGCATATTCTCAGCAGAGATATTCAGAATGGGAGCCCCTTGCTCACACTCATACCGTCCGTTACCGGATGGCGGAAAGAAACCACACCGGCTACATTGGCGACTACTACGCTTTCATCGCCTTGTGCTGCCTGCACCTGACCGCTGGTCGTTATCACCTGACGGAATGATTCAGGCCGGATTATTTCCGATTCTACCCCGGCTGCTTTTGCTTTTTCTGGAGCCAGAATTATCTCATCGGAATGTCCGGCTGCAGAAGCTTCCGCTTCATGATTATGCCCTTCGTGACCTTCATTCTCATGGTCGTGGTTTTCTTTTTCATGGTCATGTCCTTCGTGATTATGGTCATGCCCTTCGTGGTCGTGATTATGTGCTTCCTCCGTTCCATGATCGTGTCCTTCGTGATCATGACCCGATTTACTGTTGCAAGAGCCTAAGAGGAACAAGCCTAAGACTCCCATAAAGATAAGTTTCTTCATGATGATATTATTTGTTCTTACTTTTTATTAAATGCAAAATTAGTGTAAAGAAAATGCAACAAAGTTGCGGATAAAAAGATAAACTTTCTATCTGTTAAGCAAGAACATCGCAAGGAGGAGCACGCAACCCCTTTACGTGGGGAAGACACGTAGAATGCAGTTTTTCTAAATAGTAATTATAAGGTAATGTGTTGTGTTCTGTCAACCGCAATGAAAGCGCCAATACATCCGTCACCGTATATAACAGCAAACAAAACGAATAATCAGGAGAAACACTGTCTTGGGCCCGATCCGGAGTTACACTTTTAAACTTGGTCACACATCCGGCATTACATGTATGATTCTCATCAGAACTATTATTATGCTGCTGATGCTGCACGGAACATTGACAGCCGCACAAAGTCATATCATGCTGCAAACAAAGAATTTCCCGGTGATGATGATGAGGCAGAACAGATGCTGTCAACATGATAATGCTGACCAACATCAATACCCATGCTATGTATCGTCTCCGTTTCATCGGGCACAAAAATAGGTGTTTATCATGTAAATTCAAAAAGAAAGCATGGTAAATGCCGAATTCTCAGCAATTACCATGCTTTCTTTTTGGAATTTACATACAAAGCTTACCAAATAGAGACACGTTTTTCAGGAGCCAAATACATAGGATCCCCCTCTTTAATGCCAAAAGCATCATACCATGCACCTATTTGAGGGAGTGCTCCGTTCACACGCCATCTGCCCAATGAATGTGGATCAGACTTGGTTTGCAAACGAATCTGCTCGTCGCGGATATTGCCAGCCCACACTCCGGCGTATGACAAGAAGAAGCGCTGTTCCGGAGTAAATCCGTCTTTTACCGGTAGGGGAGCATCTTTTGTCGCATTCTTGAACGCCTGGAAAGAAACCTGCAAACCACCATGATCGGCTATATTCTCACCTAAAGTCAAAGAACCGTTGGCATTGAGTCCCGGCAAAACCTGGATGCTATCAAAGAAATTCACCATTACCTGAGCACGTTCTTCAAAACGTTTGGCATCTTCGGCTGTCCACCAATCTTTCAAATTACCATCCTTATCAAACTGACGTCCCTGATCATCGAATCCATGAGTCATTTCATGACCGATAACCACGCCAATAGCTCCATAATTAAATGCATCATCAGCATTCATATCAAAAAACGGATATTGAAGAATACCCGCCGGAAAACAAATCTCATTCGTGGTCGGATTATAATATGCATTGACAGTCTGCGGAGTCATTCCCCATTCATCTCTGTCAACCGGCTTTCCTGCCTTGGATAACATATAATCCAGTTCGAATTCTGTAGCACGCTTCACATTGGCCCAATAAGAATCTTTTTCAATATTCAAACCGGTATAATCCCTCCACTTATCAGGATAGCCTACCTTTACATAAAAAGAATTCAACTTCTCAATAGCTTTAATCTTTGTGCTGTCACCCATCCATTCCAAATTCCGAATACGTTCTCCCAATGCGGTCTGCAGATTCTTTACCAACTGCACCATACGTTCTTTTGCGGCTGCCGGAAAATATTTCTCCACATACATCTGACCTACCGCTTCACCCAGTACTCCATTTACAGTACTTACAGCACGCTTCCAACGAGGTTGGTTAGCCTGTTTGCCGGATAGTGTTTTTCCATAAAAATCAAAATTTTGTGCCACCAAATCATCACTCAAGTAACCGGCAGCCCTGTCTATCAGACTCCATTGCATATAAGCGATCTGATTTTCAACCGGCAAGCTATTGATAATTTTCTCAACCTCTTTAATCGGCTCCACTTGAGAAACACTCAGTTCAGTCACCCCTTTCACGCCTATACCATTCAAGAAAGCATCCCAGTCAATGCCCGGAATCTCTTTCTTTAATTCATCCAAAGACATTTTATGATAATTGGCCGCAGGGTTACGCTGTTCCACCGCACTGAAAGAAGCTTTTGCAATACGGGTTTCGATATCCATTACAGCCTCCATTTTCTTTTTAGCGGCAGCCTCATCAAAACCAGCCAATTGGAACATCTTTACAATATGTTCCTTATACTTATTACGGATATTGACAGTCACATCATCATTGTCCAGATAATATTCTTTTTCACCCAGACTGATACCCCCTTGATACAATTGAAACAAATTGCTCTTGCTGTCCATGATATCGGCACCCACATAGAAACTGAAATAAGGGAATACACCGCTATGAGCCAGTTCCGCCATCAAAGGAACTATTTCCGATTTATCCTTCACTGAAGCAATCTTTTCCAAATCAGCTTGAATAGGAGTTACTCCATCCGCATTCAGTTTCACACTATCCATAGCCAAATTATAGATATCCCCTATTTTCTGACCTATTGTACCTTGCGCATTCTGCCCGGCAGCAATTTCCACAATCAATCCTTTCAGTTGTTCCCGATTATTTTCAGCAAGCATATCGAATGAGCCAAAACGGGAATATTCATTGGTCAGAGGGTGTTTCTTCATCCATCCGCCACAAGCATACTGATAAAAATCAGCTCCTTGAACAGCCGTAGTGTCCAAATTTGTCAAGTCTATACCCGAAGTCATGACGGCTTCCTTTTTACTGTCGCATCCGGCAGCTACTGCCAGAGCCAATACAGCCATTGGTAAATAATGTTTTGCTTTCATTTGTTCTATATATATGATACATACTTTAACTTCCCTGCATCTCTTCTAATTCCATAGAAACGGTCTCCCATTCTTCTACCGTCTGATCCAAGTCCTTTTTCAGTTTCTGATGCTTTTCATACAAAGCCATATCCGATGCACCTTCGGGAGTAGCCATATCAGCTTCCACCTCGCCAATCTCAGTTTCCAGCTTTTCTATTTTCTGTTCACAATCCGCAATTCGTTTCTCCAATTTGCGAATTTTCTTATTCAATTCCTTTTGCGCCTCATAAGATAATTTGTTCTCACTAACCGTTTCGGGTTCTTCCTTTTTAGTGGCAGACACAGTAGGAGAAGCCGAAAGCTGCAACTCATTCAGACTCTCTATTTTCTTTTTCTGTAAAAAATCATAAATGCCGCCAATGTGTTCTTTTACTACTCCACCTCCGAATTCATAAACTTTGGTCACCAGTCCATCCAAGAACTCACGGTCATGAGAAACAACAATCACCGTTCCATCAAATTCCTTGATAGCTTCTTTCAATACATCCTTTGAGCGCATATCCAGATGGTTAGTAGGTTCGTCCAAAATAAGGAAATTCACCGGTTCTAACAAAAGTTTTATCATGGCAAGACGACTCCGCTCCCCACCCGACAGTACCTTTACTTTTTTATCAGAAGCCTCACCTCCAAACATGAATGCTCCCAGAATATCACGAATCTTCAAACGAATATCCCCTTTTGCCACATAATCAATCGTATCAAAGACACTCAGATTTTCATCCAACATCTGAGCCTGATTCTGAGCAAAATAACCAATCTGTACGTTGTGCCCGATGGTCAGTTTACCTTCGTATGGGATTTCGTCCATTATACATTTCACCAAAGTGGACTTACCTTCCCCATTCTTTCCGACAAAAGCCACCTTCTCACCTCGATTAATAGTCAAAGTCACATCGTGAAAAACGATATGACTGCCATATGCTTTCTTCACCCCGTCACAAATGACCGGATAATTGCCGGAACGCATGGCAGGCGGAAACTTCAACCGCAAGGCTGAATTATCTTCATCATCAATTTCAATAGGAACTATTTTTTCCAATTGCTTGATGCGGCTCTGCACCTGTACAGCCTTGGTAGCCTTATAACGGAAACGCTCTATGAAATCTTCCGTATCCTGAATTTGCTTCTGCTGGTTCTCGTATGCACGCAATTGCTGCTCACGACGTTCTTTGCGCAATACCACAAACTCATCGTAAGCCACTTTATAATCATAGATATGCCCGCAAGATATTTCAATCGTACGATTGGTCACATTATTAATAAATGCACGGTCGTGGCTCACCAATACAACGGCTCCCGCACTTGTCTTCAAAAAGTTTTCCAACCATTGAATGCTTTCTATATCCAGATGATTGGTAGGCTCGTCCAACAGCAACACATCGGGCCGTCGCAACAGCAACTTGGCCAACTCTATACGCATACGCCATCCACCACTGAACTCAGATGTAGGACGGTTAAAATCCTCCCGGCTAAATCCCAACCCCATCAATGTACGTTCTATCTCAGCTGTATAATTGGTACCTCCCATCATCAAAAAGCGTTCATTGTCATGGGTGAATTTCTCAATCAGTTTATGATAGTTTTCTGAATCATAATCTGTTCTATCCGCCAACTCCTGATTCATTCTCTCAATACTAGCCTGCAACTCAAAGATATGTTCAAAAGACATCTCCGCCTCTTCCATCACAGTATGTTTATCACTCAGAATCATGACTTGAGGCAAATAGCCTATCGTCACATCACGCGGAACAGAAACACTACCTGAAGTAGGCGCCTGTATTCCTGCCAATATCTTAAGCATAGTAGACTTACCGGCCCCATTCTTCCCGACCAGCGCAATACGATCTCTCTTATTGATAACGTATGACACATCCTCAAACAGAGGCGTTACTCCAAACTCTACTTTCAAATTATCTACTGAAACCATTCGTTTTTATCCTTTTGCAAAAGTGGCAACAAATATACGGTTTTATATGTAAAAAAGACAAAATACAAGTAAATAAAAAAAGTCCTCATCCTTAACAAATAGGACAAAAGTATTAAAACGTGTTAGAAAACATATTTTTTTAGTTGTTTTATTTGCAAAATCCACTAAAACACGTACCTTTGCAACGTGTTTTTCATAGTATTAGATTTAAGGTTAACAAAGGTTGGAGCAAGGCGTTGCTCCTTTTTTTATGTCTACATTTTCCTCATACTTAAATATTGACTTAGCTCAACCAAGCAAAATTTATCTGTAATACAAAAAAATGACTGCTTCATTCTCATGAAGCAGCCACCAACAAAATACACGATGTAACACAACTATGTTTTACACATATCAATTATTTAATATCGATTCCACAAGGATTGAGTCCCGGACCACCACCACCTGTATATCCCCTACTTTCTCCTGTGTCCCATGGAGAAATCCAAAAAGCATATAAATCGCCACAAGTAACATAAAACTTCACTTTAACTATCTTGCCTGAAAGAGCAGCAAGTTTTTTACCTGATTTCCAAGTTACCAATTGTTTAGTACTGTTCAAATCATTCATTTCCTTACAATCCTCCCTGGAAAATCCCGTAATCACATTACCATTTTCATCCATTATCTCCACCTGCAAATCCTTTGCTTGTGCATTCACAAAAAAATGATTACCATCAAACTTTATTTTCTCGGTAACAAGTACCCCTTCTGTGTCTGTATGCATGGAAACGAACCCATCACGACGTAAAGTTGCCAACCCAGTAGAAGTAAATCCATCCCACATCACTTTATTCTTCATTCTTCCACTAGAATACAAATACAAAGAATCACCAACAATGAGAGGTACGCCGATAACAGACTGCATATTTCCCCAATTCCATGCCCCTTCCGTTTCATTTACTCCCATAACAGGTTCATAACTGGGACGATAAAAATGAAAACCATCTCGACTATATCCCATCCCTATTTCATTTCTTTTCTGAATACCTAACTTACCACAGAGATCATTCTCTGGTCCTTTCCACATAGCATAGAACCCTAGCATAACACTTTCATAAGGCATAGCATCAAAATTATAAATGGCTGGACGCACATCAGGAAATTCAGGATGTGGCAGTTCCTTATCGGAAGGAGTAAACCACAAAACTATATTTTTATCCTTTATTCCTTTAGCCAATGAATGCGCCACGCTAACTGCCATCTCTGGATCTTCATTTTCCAAATAGCCTCTAGAGCGTCCGTCTGCTTTACTCCCCTGCCGTAGACTAATAGCCCATTTTTGAGTAAACGGATTATAGAAAGCAGTGGTACGATCCCCCACCGGTCCTGATTGCGCAACTCCTTCCGACCAATGAATACCATCTTTTGAATATTTTAAAATTATTTTCCATCCTCCACTATGTTTTTCCACATTGAAGAGTTTGAAACGTTTTTCTGGTTCTGGACACATTTTATCGAGCCAAACTGTAGCCGCATCCCGATCACAAGTATCTACAATATTCGTACCCGGCACTATATCCATATTCACTTTTTCCCAATGCTTCCCATCTTTTGACTCCGCATAACAAGTATAAAAGCTTTGACGATGTTTGTGCATAGATCCGGCACCAGCCAAATACCACATTTTAAATTTTTGTTCGCTTTCATCATACCATATTCCATCACTGAAAGGAGCAGCATAAGGAGCACGTTCAAAAGTGTATTCCCACTCCTTATCCGGAGCAAGTACCGGATTATTCTCATAGAACATAGCCTTATGGGAAACACGCTCCATATCTGTTTCTGCAATTAAAAAATCATCAACGAATAATTGGCGTCCTAGATTTACAGAAATAACAGTCGGTTTGTTTGAAATATAAGGTAAAGACATTTCGCGACGTACTCCATCATCAATCATACTAGGAGGCCATTGCTCGGGCAGCACAATGCCATTATGCAATGTTCTACCATTCTCTTTCACCGTTTTATCATTGGAAGATGACACACAGCCGGCAAAGCAAGCTGCACATATAATATAATAAAATACTTTCATAATTATTCTATTTTTAATTACCATCCTGGATTATTTTTAGTGATATATGGATTACCCTCTACTTCATCAATTGGCAATGGAACCCATTCATTCTTATTTTCCTTAAACCCCATATATTGAGCCCTGCTAAACCTTTTAAACAAAGGATCAGTATTTTCCAATTCGCGAAAACGCTCTACTACTTTACCCCAACGAAGCAAGTCAAAGAATCGGGAGCCTTCATAGGTAAGTTCTAGAATACGTTCATCTTCAATAGTTCTCATATTAGCTTCTGTTACATGAGGTACTCCTACCTATCGCGTACTTTGTTTATTGCTTCTAACGGGGTTATGTTTGCAGTGGCTTTCCCTCCCATTACTACAGCTTCAGCATACATCAGCAAAACATCCGAATAACGAATCATTCTCCAGTTTACTCCTTGTGCACGTCCATTAAAAAAATGCCCACCAGCATCATCTGTCGGAGGTAAGGTCCAATCCAACCATTTCCTACTACACATTTTATATCCCATTGCCAACTCATATTGTTCACCAAATGTTCCTTCCTTTGAACCCATTTCTGCTTCCCAGTCCTTCCCTTCAAGAAAAGTAACCTTCATACCTTTCGGACGTATAATCTCCGATACATTATCATTAAAAACAAACGAACCAAACATACGTGGATCAGTTTCTCCTGTCACTGTTTTTGACGCTACAAATTTATCATATAACCAATTGTGCATAACCTGTGCAGAACTATTCGAATTTCTACTTCTATTCATTATACACATTTTACACCGGACGTCATTGAACAACCCACTGTCCACAAATCCTGGGTTAAATCCTGTATTCAACACTCCGACAAATTGTACTTCAAAAATAGATTCATCATTATTTTCATGTGCCACATCAAAGTTCCATGAATAGTCATCTACCAATCTGTAGTCCCCACAATTACCATTAATGATTTCTGCAAAAGCCGCAGCAGCCTCATTATAATAAGTTATTTGTGAAGTTCCATATTTGGGTTCAATACCGGATCTATAAAGATATGACTTACCCAAAAGTGCATAAGCAGAAGCTTTCGTCACACGTCCTTTATTTTTAGCATCCCAAAAATTCTTGTCAGGAAGTAAATCTTTAGCTTTGATCAGATCATCTATAATAAAATCCCAAGCCTCTTCAGGCGTTGCCTGAGGCTTATATTCATTAGGAGCCTTAGGCAATTCTTTAATCAAAGGAATATTCCTATAATTGATGAATAAAAAGAAATGTGTAAATGCACGAAGAAAATAAGCCTCCCCCAAATATGCATCCTGTAATTCTTTATTGCTGAATTCTATTTCAGTAAGACTTTCAATCATTTGGTTAGCTTGGGAAGCAGCTGTATACATTAACTGAAAAGGTTGAACCAATGAATAATAGGAAGGGGTAAACTCTTCATTATAAGCACCTGGTACTCCATAATCAGCTACCGAACACCCCTCATCACTACGAGTCAACATCAAACCAAATCCACAAGCTCCCAAATTACGAGGAGTCGAAATATACCCATAGATACCAAGAATTCCCTTATTACAATTTTCTAGTGTAGTATAAAATGAATTAACGTCTGATTGATTAGGATTCACCGCCAAATCATTAAAAATATCTTCACATGAGCCCATCATTCCAATAGTTACAAAACTGATGATGATAACTATAATTTTACGCAACATTATTTTCATACTCATTCTGTTTTTAGAAAGTTAAATTGACACCAAGATTATATACTCTAGAATTCATTGTTGCTTCATGAGGACTTTCCTGTGCTTGCCAGAAACCATCCACACCTCTGTCAAACAACACGTTTGAACTAACTTCGGGATCATACAAGGGATATTTTGTGATAGTGAATAAATTTTGTACCCCCGCATATATTCTAAATGATTCTATATGGAATTTTTGCAATAATTTCTTATTAAAGGAATAACCGATTTGTAGATTCTTGCATCTGAAATAAGAACCATCCTCCACATAGAATGTACTTGGAAGCGAGTTTATGCCAGAACTGTTTTTACTATTCAGTTTAGGAGCTTCCGCATTAGGATTTTGCGGAGTCCATGAATTATAGAAAGCATCCTTTAGGGTAGCACTATTAGCTCCTCCAAAATACCAATCATATTTCATTAAAGCAAAAATATCGTTACCTTGCGTTCCTTGGAAAAAAGCAGTCAAATCCCAATTCTTATAACCTACATTTATATTTAAACCATAAGTAAAATCCGGATGAGGATTACCAATATCCGTTTTATCATTCTCATCAATCTTCCCATCCGGCTTTCCTGTCAATACACCATTCACACTACCATTATTATCCTGAAAAATAAAATTACCATCATTATCAAAACCTTCCACCACATATCCCCAAAAGGTACCAATAGGCAAGCCCGGTTTAGTAATAGTAGGACGGTCATTAAAAGAACCACTCATCATCACCTCTGCCTTAATGGGTTGTACTCCCTCACCCAAACTCTTTACTTTATTTCTTAATGCCGAAATATTGGCAGTAACATCCAAACTCCAATCCTTCCAATTATTACGATAACCTACCGTAAATTCAAAACCTTTATTTTCAACAGATGCAGAATTAAAAACTGGCAAATCCCCCCCATTAGTCATAATGGTTTGCCCTGATGATGCTAATGGAAGTAATGGAGCAAGTAAGTCATTATTATCTTTCCAAAAATATTCAGCTGTAAAAGAAATTTTATTATTCAGAAAAGCCATTTCCAATGCTACGTTTTTAGATATTGATTTTTCCCAAGTCAAATTTTCCTGAGCAAATTTGGTTACATAACCATTCATCACACTACTTTGACCAATCTGATTTTCACCGAATACAGAAGGTATTGGACCATAAGCCGTAGAAAGGAAAGAATATGAATCTATAAAATTAGCTCCTAATTCACCATAACTAGCTCTAATCTTCATTTTACTTATCCATTCTATATTAAAAAAATTCTCTTCATGTATATTCCAACCCACTGAAACCGAAGGAAAGTAACCGACCCTATTTCCTTTAGCAAATTTGGAAGATTTATCACTACGAATACTTGCAGAAACAAGATAACGCTCCTTATAGTCATAGTTCAAGCGAGCAAAAAAGGAGAGTAAAGCTGAATTGTATTCTTCACTTGTTATATCTCCTTTCCCATTAAAAATAGTAATATTAGGACCACCCAAATCTGTAGAACCAGAACCAATCCCCATAGTTCTATAGTATTCTCTCATCCAACTTGTACCTACCATTGCGTCAATAGTATGACCAGCAAACATATTCTTATAAGTCAAAATGTTATCAATTGTATAACTAAATCGCTGTCCACGACTTTCAGATAGTGAATTAATCGTTCTGCTATAATCAGGATCTGCATTACCATTCTCATCCCAATTGGAGTCAAAAGCAATGGACCGAGATATATTATTTGTTGATATATAGTCACCTCCAAGTAGTAGCTTATAATCCAATCCTTTATATAAATTCAGTCCTATATTCAAACTACCAGTAACATTAACTGTTTTATTTCTTCGAACAGTATTGGAATAAGATGCAAACGGATTAGTAACTTTTCCTTCATTTACATAATAATCTTTACCTGCAGATACATACCTTCCCTCTACATCAGTCATTGGAACAGTAGGAATCCCCATCACCATCCTTACTTGAGGCTCCTTATTTGTAAAAGCAGCAGAAAGAGTTTCACTAACAGTCAAACGTCCTTTCTTAAACGTTCCATTGACACGTGCATTATATTTCTTAAAACCAGAAAATTCCATAATACCTTGCTGATCAAAATACCCCAAACTTGTATTAAAAGTTGAATATTCACCACCACCAGAAATTGAAGCATTCAAATTATACATAGGAGCATTTCTTAGATATGCATCTTGCCAGTCAGTATTAATATCAGGATTAGTAGGATGAATATTTTCTGGAGCTTGAGTCTGGTTTGTTGAATTTTCAACAATTTGCTTAGTATATTCGCGATGCTCATTTGCATCTAGAAAATCAAGATATTTAGAAGGAGTCTGCAAAGAATAGTTTGCAGAAATTTCAACTTTTGCTTTACCTTTTTGACCATGCTTGGTAGTTATCAGCACAACCCCATTTGCAGCGCGAGAGCCATAAATGGCAGCCGCCGAACCATCCTTCAGGATTTCTATTGATTCAATATCTGAAGGATTCAACGAATTTAGCCCATTATTAGAAAATGCACCATCAATAACATATAAAGGTTCAGTAGCACCAAATGTACCTGCTCCCCGAACAAGTATCTTGATATCTGCCCCAGCTTCTCCCCCCTTTTGCAATATTTCGACTCCTGGAGCCCTCCCCTGCAAAGCAGCTGCAACAGAATGCCCCATCTGTTTACTCAGTTCTTTTGCAGGCACTGTCGCCACGGATGCTGTCAAACTAGATTTTTTTGAGTTCCATAACCAACCACCACCACTTCATCTAATTGTTCCAAATCCTCTTTCAGAGTTATATTCACATTCTTTTCCCCTTCCAAATTAACAGCAAGAGTCTTATAACCGATAAAACTAATAATAAGAGTTGCATTCGCAGGAGCTTTAAGTAAAAACTTACCATCCATATCAGTAATAGTACCATTAGTAGTCCCCTTTTCCATCACATTAACTCCTACGATAGGTTCTCCCATAACATCCATCACAAGCCCTGAAATATCTTGTAATTTTTTCTCGTTCAACATGGACTGTTCTACCTCCTTCTTCCGAATAACGATATTTTTATCTTTTATCTCATAAGAAACATTTTGTCCTTCCAAGATTTGCTCAATAACTTCTTGCAGTTGCTCAGCGTCTATATCAACAATCTTTTTCGTATCTAAATCCCCAGCTATATACACAAATGAATATCCACTTTTTTCTTTTAGCTCAGTCATAGCTTTTTTCACCGACACTTTATTCATTTTCAATGGTATATTCTGTGAGAAGATATTCAAATTAAGGCAAAGCAAAGCCCCGACCAATAATATGGCCTTTCTCTTGTTTTTCATAAATTAGTAATTTATTAATTAAAAAATTAAATGAACTTAGCTTTTAAAGAGAAAAATCATTAACTTTGCATTCTCTAAAAGCGCACTCACAATCATAAGTCGAAAAAGAGATTTCATCAAGGTGGGAAAATCCCTATATCTTCCCACCTTTTCTTTTTCATCCCTTTCGTACCCCTATCACAGTATTACAGCTCTAATTCTATTCATACTTTTAATTTTAAGGTTAAACAATTTTAATCCACTCCCTACTTAATATAAAGTTATATTGTGTCCTTCAATAATATAATGAATCTTACGGGTCGCAGATAATGCTTCCAAAACTTCCTGAATATTTTGCTCACGATGAACGAAATTTCCATAGAACCTGAAAGTATTCAAAGTATCACTAGCTATTTGTATTTTCACATTATAACTACGTTCTAACTCCTTCACAACATCCGGCAACAATTCCTCATCAAAAAATAAATATCCATTAGTCCATTGTAATGCATTGGAAACAGTAGAATACTCCACATGCATTCTGCCATTCTTTTTATTCAAGACCACCCTTTCATTGGGTAACAAAAAAGCTTCTTTTTCTTTTTCCAATAAATTATTCAATGCCACTTTTCCTTCGGACAAAGAAACAATGGCTTCTGCATCATCCGGATAGTCCCGAAAATTAAATTTCGTTCCCAATACCTTTACCAGCAAACTATTCGTTTTCACAAGAAATGGAACTTCTTCATTTCGTTTAACTTCAAAATATCCTTCTCCTATCAATTCTATTTTTCTATTCCCTACTCCGAATCCTTGTGAATATGTTATACGCGATCCGGCATTCAACCACACTAATGTCCCATCCGGCAAGGTCAATTTTGTTCTGGAACCAAGAGGAGCCTCCACAATGATATCCGAAAATACCTCTTTTATACTTATTCCACCCCTCCAATAAGAAAAATAAGAAACTGAGAACAATACAACAATAACAGCTGCATAACGCCAAAATTTAGACAAACAGAAATTTTCACGTTCTCTTTTATCATTCAACCTCTGATTAGCAATTCTATTTTTAAATTGTTCAAATGCTTTGCTCTTATCATATTTAACATCCTCTTTCACACTTATGGCAGAAAACCAAATTTCTTGCCGCTGCATAAAATACTTTTCATTTTCCACAGACGCAGCTATCCACTCCTTCAGTTCATGCACAGCATTTCCATCCAACTCATTACTTAAATAGGATACTATTAATTCATCAATATGTTCTTTTTCTGCTTTCATCTTTGTTGTTTCTAAAGTGAAGACGATTTATTTTAAATACAGGGTAGTCCTAAAAGAACTTTTTCTGTTTTAATACGAAAAAAATAAAATCAAAGCAATTAAATATTTGCTCAATTCAGTCTGAAGGAAAGATAATGCATTCTTTATATGATACTTAACCGTATTTATGGAAATACCTAATTCCTGAGAAATTTCTTCATATTTTTTCGCCTCAAATCTACTTTTTTCAAAAACACATCTACATTCAACCGGTAGTTTATCTATTGCCATACGGATTTCATGCTCCAATTCACGTTCTAATAATATTCCCAAAGGATAATTATCCGACTGCAAATACTTTTCTTCAGACATCTCTTCCGGTACTAAAACTGAAAATGAAATTTCCTTTTTTTCAGATCTAGATTTCAGATAGTCTATACAACGATTACGAACGGCCTTTATCAGATAACTTCTAATAGAAATAGTAATGTTTAAAGTTTCTCTGATTTCCCAAAGGTGAAATATTACATCTCCAACTATAGTTTCCGATAAAAAATTATCGTTCAAATATTGATTTGCTATATGACATAAAAGAACATAATGATAATCATAGATGTATTTATAAGCATCTTCGTTGCCATTTTTCAGTTGTTCTACAATCAGTTTCTCTGTGTTTTCCATTTTATTTCTTTTGAAAAAGGAATAAAGTTAACGGGAACAAATTTAGAAATTAATTCTGAGTAACTTTATAAAAGAGCAAAAAACAAATCCGTTAATCTTATTATCACACCTTAAATGGTTACAATAAAGACTAACGGATTTCCCTATTCTAGTTTTAAAACTATATCCAACACTTCAGATAAAACGAATCTGAATCATCCATCCATAAGGATTAAAATCGAAAAGAACCTTATCAGCATCCTTCTTTAGAAAAAGCTTTTTCCCATCTTGCCTAATCTCCGAAACTCTGTTTCCCACAGATTTCAATACCATAGTCAGTGGTTCTGTAAATAATTGTGCATTCATATCCAAATGAGGAGTTATGTTATAGCCGTTTTCTAGCACATTCAAGCGATTTTTTTCTCGTTCTTTTGTATAGGCAACTACCTCTCTAAATGTACCCACCCATATTTCATTTTCCATAGCCTTTACCTTATTCCCACAATATTTTAGGATTTTGAAAAGCATCATATCCCTGCGATATTCCATGTATCATTGCCAACTCCCTATCTACCGGAGTTTACCAAGCTTTCCACCCATTTATCTAAAGACACAGGAGTCGATTTCAACTTATCTCCCCCGATGGGATATTGTTCGGTACATGTACCTACTGTTCTTATCAAATGATAACTGATAGCACACACTCTGTCACCCTTATAAGGTGCCACATAAACATCTTGTGTGAACCCGTTATCCCTGATCTCAGCCCCTGTCTGTTTCACCAATTCTATTCGAGGCGATGATTCCGGCATAGAAACATACTCTTCATATACTCCCGGACGGACAAGTATAGATATTGTTTTCTTGCCACCACCAACTGCCGCATTCACTGCTTCCTGAACTGTAAAGAAATCCCCACTCCCATCTTTCGCCACCACATAATCATAACGTCGCACATATTTTGCCAAAGCCGGCACTTCTTCCATCAAAGCGTCCACAACCAACCTGGCAACTAGACGTCCACCATATATATATTCAAGTGAGTATTGTCAATTTTCCCTTCGGACAAAATTCATATTGTCCGGAAGGAATCCACATAAACAATTTTCTTGAATTCTCGACTCCCATACCGGTAACCAAGTCATGGATCAATTTATTCAAATCAATAAAAGATACATTCATTTCTCCGGCTACCCGACGGGGAGATTCCAGATATTTCCCATGGGTATCAACCAATACCGGACCTTCTTTTTCATAACTACCCTTTATCTCCGTCACACCTTTAGGGGGGGGAAATTACGACGAACTATAGAATTGAACAGTACAGGATTTCCTCCCTTAGCACATGTTCCATTCACAAAACGTCTTAAATTATCATCAAAGGTACTTCCGGATTCTGTATGTAATGTGACTCTAGATTTCTCATCATTATGCCCGAATTGAATAAATACATAATCACCTTTATGAATTTTAGAAAGCACTACATCCCAACGTCCTTCATTGATAAAACTGAGTGAACTTCATCCATTCATAGCGTGATTATCCACCACAACCTCTTCCGTAAAATATCCGGGAAGCATTTGTCCCCAACCACGCTCTATATTACCATTTTTCAGACTTTTATTCGCCATGGTAGAATCACCAATCATAAAAATAGTAATGGGCTCTTTTCTCTCAGCAATAAAAGCCGATAACAGGAGTAAAGCACATAAAACAAGTAATACTTTTAATTTCATGTTTTTCATATACATTTTATAAGTTAAAAGATTTAGGCAAAAGTAAACAAGAAAAGAAACCATAAAAAATGATACAAGAATATAGAAAATTGCTCAAAATCAATAGTTCAAGTACTCTTTCAGTAAATAAGAACTAATAAAAAGATGTTCAAACAACATCAATTTGCCACTTGAACATTTTTTCAATTCTTCAAATTCATATCGAAACATCGAAGGTTCTCCCCAATAGACAAACTCTTCCAAAAAGGCAAAATATGAATGTCCAACTGTCAGAATGATGCAGGCAAAGAAAGTAACTGATACATCAATGTATGTGCCATACGTTCTTGACCATTGGTATTAGGATGCAAACGATCATACCCCGAATCATAGAAATAAATAAGTTGTTCTTCAATCATCGGATTCATACCTGTAACCGAATTAAAATCTATTACAGGAACTCCCCACAAATTACCTGCTTCCTTAATGGCCTGTACATAAGCGTCCACATATTCTCCGCATTTATTCTGATAGCTTTCATCCGGTTGTACATTCTTTTCGCCGAATTCCGCTAAAGAACGATGCAATGGGGTCAACAAAACAATTTGTTTATCGGGAAACAATTTTTTCAAATGACTCAAACCAATATTAATACGGCCTTTATACGTATCATTCGTCATTATAGGAACACGCCTTTTACGCGTTTCCAGTTTTTTAGTTTCACCACAGGCAGCCATCACCTGCTCTTCTTTCTCTGCAAACCAAGTCCCGACAGGTACACTGCTATTAAAATCATTTGTCCCCATCAAAACCACGATGGCATCAACCTCTTCTCCATGCTCCTTTTTCAATTGTTCTGCCTGACGGGGTACATCATTCCATTGACGTCCACTCACTCCATACACATAAGGAGTGATATCCAACCATTCTTTCAAAAAATCCCAATACTTTTTTATGCTATCTCCATAACAATTGGGATCAGTTATCGAGTCTCCTATATAACCAACCTTTTTTCCATACCATGGATGCCGGATATAACCTTTATTACATGATTCTTTTCCACAAAGAAACGTTTCCTGTCCGTGTAACAGCAACGGACATGCTAATAAAAGAGCAAATACAATAAACTGTCTGTTTTTCATAAGTAACTGTTATTTTTTCAATCAGTAAAGTGACATCAAAGATATAAAATAAGAAATAGAAAAACAGCTATCACATACTTTTATTTTCATTTGCCCTCTTCTATCATTCATAAGACAAAAAGTCCGAAAGGTCATAATAAACAAAACTTTACATTTTCAAATTAATTTGTTAACAAGGTGCGATATATTTATAAAGCATGTTATAAAACGGCGAAATACAGACTAAAAACTTGCTATTATAAACAAAGTCCGTATCTTTGTAGTGTGTTTTTCATAGTATTAGATTTAAGGTTAACAAAAGATTGGCTGTCTGGGATAGATAGCCTTTTTTTATGCTTTAAAACAGGAGAATTTCTTCATAAAAATTCAATATCCCAACAATAGCATTCTTCAAATGCCACCCAACCGAACACAACAAAAGTCAATAAGAAAAAGCAATACGTATATCTATCCATCGAGGCAATTTATGAATTACCTAGTCTTAACTAACGTTTATCCTATATATTTTTTGATTTATTTCAATAAAAGAAGACACTCTCATCACTGAGAATGTCCCCTATATTTAAACGAAACTTTAAAGAGAATTATATACTTCAAATCTTATCTTCTATTCCACCATACTCGTTGCTCACGGCTATCATCACCATTCAAATCTGCTTTCACGGCAGCTTCATAATTTTCAAGATTACCTTGATAAATTTCGCTATCAAATTGATGGCGATAAGGGATGTGATCAATCGTTGTACAAACCGGACCGACTTCTAGTTTCGGAATATCAAAACGACGCCAGTCAGACCATGCCTCAAAACCATCAGCCATGAAGCCACTGATCCAGCGCTGAAGAGCAATTTTATTAATTTTATCAGCATCAGTACCCGTATAAGCAACTGCTTCCTGTGCCAAATATTCATCAACACCTTCGGCTCCCCATTGTTCAAATGATGCCTTCACACCGGCTGCATAAAGTTGGGCAGGATCAGCTTGAATCCAGCCACGCTGAGCAGCTTCAGCTCGATAAGTAGCATACGAGAAGCAGTAATAATAGGGAAAGTAGAGGTTACCTGTGTGAGAGAAGGATTATAAAAACAGCAGACTTTATTCCACGTGTTCACATCTGCAGACTCAATACCCAAAGGCATACCTTGGTATTTATCAAAATTCTTCAGGTCTTCATCCGTCACGCCCGCCTCTGCCTGTGTCTTGCCAAAAGGAATCAGCGAACAAGTAGAGAACAGACGGTTGTCCTTCAATTCCTTCAACTGATCTACATAATACTTATTAGGAACAAAATTATAATTATGGTTTACGCCATTATAATATAAATATCCCACAGTATTGGCCTCAAAAGTATAATTCAAATTATAGGCATTTTCTTCAATACCGCCATCAGCGTAAGCTTGAGCAAAACGCGAGCGTCCTTCGGCAGGATCCACATCTGCCAGTTTTATAGCAAGCATCATACGGGTAGAAGCATTCAGTTTCTTCCATGCACGAATGTCACCATCGAACAGGATGTCGGCTGTGCTCAACGAGCCACTTTCATTAAACTGATTATACGCTTCCCTCAAATCGGCATCTAACTTAGCATAAATCGTTTCCTGTGAATCAAATACCGGAGTAAAATTTTCCTCACCTGCCTGAAATGCTTCTGTGTAAGGAAGTGGCCCTAGAGCATCTGTAAGGTGCATATAGATGAATCCCATCAATGTACGTGCAACCGCAATCTGATTAGCATTATCACCAAACTGTACAATGGCAGGTTTACCTTTTTCAGCCTCATCACTATTAAAGTCAATAATCTTCTGGCAGTTCTTCAACGGATAAAGATAATAAGAACTTGTACTCATAGTAGGTCCGCCAAACGCACCATACTGATTATTATTTTTCTCGGACATATACCCCGGATACATTTGCGTCCACGGGTAATAATAATTTGAGTTCATAGAGAAGTATTTCACATAAGTACAAGCGTATGTAAACAACATACCAGTATTAGCCTCCGACGGTTCATTGGGATCTTTGTTAATATCGCCAAAGTCAGTCATATCACACGCTGTGAATGTTGCTGCAAAACTCAGAGATAAAAGTAATAATTTAATATATTTCATAATGATTCTTCGTTTTATGGTTTAAAAAGCAAGATTAACGGTAAAACCTATCGAACGGGTTGCAGCGGCATTACCACCTTCAAAATATCCCATACCAATTTCAGACACATCCACATTAGGACAAGCTGAGTAGATCAACCATGGATTGGAAGCATTAATTGCCACACTGGCACGACTCAGACCGATATTTAGTTTCTTCAAAGTTTGTGACGGGAAAACATACGACAATGACACTTCACGAAGTTTCACGTAAGTACGGTCATACACCCATTCTTCCCATACACGGGAAGCTGTGGTATAATATAGTTTAGCATTGACATAGGTATCTACCTTATTGCCATTCTGATCCACACCAGTCATGTGGATACCACCACCTTTGCTTACCGGTTCACGAACATTGACGCCACGGTCATTAAGTTCAGCTGTTTTATCAAGAATACCGCTACTGCTACCCCACATATTAGTATAGGATACAATCTGTCCGCCTACAGAGAAATCAATATTAGCCGACAGACGGAAATTCTTAAAACTGATACTAGTATTAAAACCACCAGTGAAATCCGGATGGAAGTTACCCAGTTCATCTAGTGTATTCTGATTGTAAGTAGGTACATATTCACCACCATACAACGCCTTCTGCGAAGCACTCAATTCATGGAAGATTATATTGCCATTGTCATCACGTTCCCATGTATTACCGGTTATCACACCAAGTGATTTACCAACCATAGCATAATTATACAAACGAGTTGTGAATGAAGTCCAATAAATAGAATAAGAATCCACTCCATCAGCTAGTTCCACCAGTTTATTACTATTCTTCGCTATATTGAAATTCATTTCCCATTTCCAGTTCTTAGTGGAAACAGGCATCCCGCCCAAACTCAATTCAACACCCCGATTACGAATTAAACCAGCATTCATCTTACGAGTGGAATACCCCGATTGCGGAGCAGAGGTTACGGAGATTATCTGATCTTTGTCATCCCGGGTATAATAGTTGAAATCACCCCATAAACGATTATTGAACAAACGGAATTCCGTACCTATTTCATACGAAGTGGAAATAGACGGCTCGATATTATAATTTTTCTGAGAAGAAGGTTCATACATTGTAACATGTGAACCATAACTGGTATCCAGCGAATAAGTAGGATAAATATTGTAAGCATTGAGCGTAGTACCTACTTGAGCCGCACTAGCACGCAGTTTCCAAAAGTTCAGCCATTCTGCATTCACCCATTTGTGAGCAAGGACAGAAGCGGAAAGGCCACCATACCAATAGCTGTTATGATTAGGACTCAATGTGGAAGACATATCGTTACGAACAGAAGCGTCAAGAAAATAAGTATCATCAGCCATGGTAGCTGTGGCATAAACACTACGTTCTTTGTAATGTGTTTTCTCATTATAGGCTAAAGCAATAGTACCCGATGAAGCAGCCAAATTATAGTAATCGTCCAAAGACAAATCATAATTCGTATTGGTGTATGCATATAAATTATCGTACGTATAGTCACGTGCTTCTGCAAAAAGAGCTGCGTCTACCGTTAGTTTATCTTTAAAAAATGATTGTCCCAAGTTAAACGTCCTTGTACAGTCAAATCAATCAAACTGCTTTGATCCTGACGATAATTTGACCGGAAATTAATAGATCCTGAAGGGCGTTCTCGTTCCAATTTGTAACCACGTATGTTACCATTTACGCGTACCCCTGCCTTCAAGTTATAAGGAAGGTCCACAGACACATCACCACTGAATACATTCCATTGATAAATGGTGCGATGATTATATTCATGAAATAAAGCATACGGATTATCATGGAATGCAGCACTTTGATTATTCACACTGTTGATATTCCACGTCCTCCATGATCCGTCCGGACGTTTATAGTCCTTATAATCTTTTAAATTGACATTGGTCTGTCCCCATTGGGTATATTCCTGCAAAACGGTACGTGAACCGTTATATCCACTTTCGGCAGCATTATGATCCTGACGATAAGTATATTTATAATCCAATGACACATTCATCCACGGTGTGGGTTTGAAATTTGTCTTGAACCCTAAGAAACGGCGAATAGCATCCGAATTGGGCTGCACACCAGTACGATAGCTATTGGTGAAAGAAACACGGGTATTAAAATCTTTCACACTCTTTGAAAACGAAACGTTGGTTGTATTGGTTACACCAGTCCGATAAAGATCTCTCAAATCCAATCCATGTTGCCAAGTGGCTGGTTTTCCATAATGACCACTGGTTTCGTCTAATGACAACGGAGTGACATATTTCACAGCCGGATCGTATGCAGCTCCCCAAGAAGTGTCCTCATTATAATCGTACACATAAGCACCTTGCAAACCGGGAATATCACCACTATACAAATCATAAATATCCTGAGCCTGTTACCTTTTTCCGTACCTCCATATCCTCCACCACCATACAGCTTCTGCATATTGAAATGATTATAGTAAGTTTCGGCCTGCAATGTATGACTTACTTCAAGCAACCCTTTCTCACTTTGTCCCGCCTTAGTAGTTATGATGATAGCACCTGCACCACCACGCGAACCATAAAGGGCAGTAGCCGCGGGACCTTTCAATACGTTTATGCTTTCCACATCATCCATATTGATAGAGTTTTTGTTAGTGATAGCACCATCTACCACATAAATAGGTTCATTGGCCGGATTATCCGACTGGGACGAAGAAGGAATGGAACCTGCACCACGCAAAATAATAGTACCTGCATCAAAACCAGAACTGGCACCACCTATAAAACGTGCTCCCGACACTTTACCGGCCATAGCATTACCCAAATCGGTCTGTCGTGAAATAGTTAGATCCTCACCTGCCACCTTTTGTGTAGAATAACCCAACGCTTTTTGTTTACGGTTCAATCCTTGAGCAGTTACAACCACTTCATCCAACACTTTTGTGTCCGACTTCATTGTTACAGTAATAGTACCACGCTGAATTCCAACTCGCTGAGTAATCATACCCAGATAAGAAACAATCAGCGCTTTGGCATCTGTAGGAACATTATTGATAGCAAACTTGCCATCCACATCCGTAATTGCTCCCATAGTAGTCCCTTCCACTAAAACAGACGCACCTATTATCGGCTCACCATCATCCGCAGAAGTTACAACTCCTGCAACTGTTTTAGGCGCTTGAGCCATAGAGAAGCCGATACCCAACCACAGACAAGCTAGTAACATTAACACTTTTTCTTTCATACTCACTCTCTTTTAATTAAACATTATCCAAGTTCTTTTGGAACTCATTTTATCAATAATATTGCAAAGATATAAAATTTTATTAAAAATAAAAGAATAAGTCTATTATTTTTTGTCTATGATATTTTTTTATTCATAAGTATTGTTTAGTTGTGATATTTGTTAGATGTAAGGTAGTTATTTTATTTTTAGTATAAAATGATGTGAAATACATGAAAATTGTCAAGATAATCATTTTCTTCTTCAGATATCTTGTTCCAAATAAAGTACCTTGTTTTTTATTTCTTTAACTATTTATCCTTTGTGTGAAATTACTCTTTTAACAGTTGAATATTGTTTGGAACGACTAATATTTAGGCGTTTTTTATAAGAAATGAATTCTTGTACTTTCCTCTTTTATAGAACTAAGTTCCAAAAGAACTTATGCTTACCGTTCTCCTCTATTCATTAAGTCCACCATACTTATATTATTTCCCCCTTCTACTTGATACACAATATATTATGAATATTTTTTTAGTCACTTTCTACTTATACTCTACCATTAGCATAATCAGCACTCTAAAAATCAGGCTATTATCTATTTAATATTCTATTTATTTTCTACTTATATGAACCATAAAACGATCAATCGTTTTCTTTATTACACAATTACAGTATTTATCAATCTACTAAATTCTAATCGGTCAAACTCGCAGGCGCGCCCCAATAAAGGCTAACAATTGATATAACCTTCCACCTGACATACGCATATCAGCTAATATTTGCCATATCGGATGCCCTATCACACCATAATCACAGTACCCTACTATCTTATCTCCTATCCCTCACTGCTGCAAAGCTTCAACTGGTCCGGAAGCATTTCTGCATTTTCCATCTACAGGAATAGAAGAAAAAGTCTCTTTCTCCGCAAAAATCCTCTTCTTTTCTGGAGAACAAAATGAAGAGGAGTCCTTTTCTTTTTTTTGCTCTGCTTTACTTTGTAACTTCATGTTTTCATGTCCACATTTTCCGTTGAAATGCCTACGTTACTACCATCCACATACAAATTCTTGTATTTTGAAATCTCTATCAACAAGTAATCAGTACTCACCTCTACACACTTCCGTTGTTGTACCGCCTCAAAGTAATGGTCCTGTATACTTTCCGAAGTAAGAATTCCATTTTTTTCGTATTGGGCTTTACTAAAAAATCCACGTTCCAACAGTGCATCCACTACTTGCTGTACATAATCGGCCGTACATCCTTCGGACAATCTGCGAGTAAAAAGCAGACACCTATCCTCTCTCCAACAGCAAAGACATCCTTTGTGGTAAATACGTGCCAATAAATGCAATACAAGCAATGTAGCCCAACTCTTGTTCCACCAACAATATTTTATCATTCTCGGAGAAATCCACACTCAAGTAGAAAAATTCCAATCCGGTTGTTTGTAATGCCATATCGATATTTTTTATTGATGACAAATATAGAAAGAAGCCCAGACGGAATGACGCGATTTGGCACAATAATACGCAATAATGCACAATTGATACTCCACACACATCTTAAATAGTAACCGGAAAGATATACGATAAAGACGAAAGATATATTATCTTACATGGGTATCATTATAGATGTTACAATTTTATCAAACATACATAGAAACAGATAGATGTATACAAAAAAAAGAGAAACTGCCTCCAAAGGAAAACAGTATCTCTTTTTATCTTATAAGATTCTTCTCTATTATTCTTCCGTATAGCGTTCAATAGTCTGACCACGATCAGGACCTACCGAAACAATCTTGATCGGGGTTTCCAGCTGTTCTTCCAAGAAAGTGACATACGCATTGAATTCTTCCGGGAATTCATCCTCACTGGTCATCTTGGTCATATCAGTCTTCCATCCGGGCAGCTCCGCATATACAGGTTCCAGCCCCTCACTAATATCATAAGGGAAGTAATCAATTTCCTCACCATTTACTTTATAAGCCACACATGCTTTGATGGTTTCGAAATCATCCAACACATCGCTCTTCATCATAATTAACTGAGTCACCCCGTTTACCATGATAGAATACTTCAAAGCTACAAGATCAATCCAGCCACAACGACGTTCACGACCTGTCACCGCACCATATTCATGACCTAAATCGCGGATTTTCTTACCAGTTTCATCAAACAGTTCGGTAGGGAAAGGACCTGCCCCCACACGGGTACAATACGCTTTCATGATACCGTATACATTACCAATTTTATTAGGACCGATACCTAAACCGGTACAAGCACCGGCACAAATAGTATTTGAAGAAGTGACAAAAGGATAAGAACCGAAATCAACATCAAGCATCGTTCCCTGCGCACCTTCACAAAGCACACTCTTACCCGACTTCAGAAGATTATTGATTTCGTGTTCACTGTCCACCAAATGGAACTGTTTCAGGTATTCGATACCCTCCAACCATTGTTTTTCCAGTTCGGTTATATCATATTCATAATTCAAACTTTTCAAGATCTGTTCGTGGCGTGCCTTTGCCTTTCCATACACTTCTTCAAAATTATGAAGGATATCACCTACACGTACACCGTTACGACTCACTTTATCAGTATAAGTAGGACCTATACCTTTTCCGGTAGTTCCCACTTTGGCATCTCCTTTAGCAGCTTCATAAGCAGCATCCAGAATGCGGTGAGTAGGCAAAATCAAATGAGCTTTCTTTGAAATGTGCAAACGTTCTTTCAGGGGGTGTCCGCTAGCCTCCAAAGCTTCAGCCTCAGCCTTGAACAAGGCCGGATCCAGTACCACACCATTACCAATAATGTTTACTTTATTTCCTTGAAATATTCCGGAAGGAATGGAACGGAGCACATATTTCTGGCCTTCGAATTCCAGTGTATGACCTGCATTCGGACCTCCCTGGAAACGAGCTACCACATCATAACGGGGAGTCAGAACATCGACAACCTTTCCTTTGCCTTCATCACCCCATTGCAAACCTAACAAGACATCTACTTTCATGTTTCTTCGTTTTATGTTACTTATCTTTTTTCTTCCTACGCTTGGCCCAAGTACACTTGCTGCATACACCATAGATATATAAGGAATAGTGCGAGGCATGAAATTTCTTCAGTTTCGTATTGGCAATGGCTTGTTTCAGATTCTCATCCTGAAATTCGGTCACTTTGCCACATTCCGTACATATCATGTGATGATGGGTTTCATTGTTGTACGCACGCTCGTACTGGGAAGAATTGCCGAACTGATGTTTAATAACCAATTTTGCATCGATAAAAAGAATGATGGTATTATAAAGAGTAGCCCGGCTTACCCGGAATTTCCCTTCATTTGCCATATAATTATAAAGCGTATCAATGTCAAAATGACCTTTAATGGAATAGATAGTATCGAGTATAGCATATCGTTCAGGTGTCTTCCGATGCCCGTTAACCTGCAGATATTCTGTCAAGATCTGCTTTACCTTATCTTTCACATTCTCTTCCATCACAGATTTCAGTTCCGCCGTCAAAGTTAAGCCTTTTTATGATAACATGAAAGTTTAATGCCAATATTCTGTTTCTAATTTTATTTCTCCAGCCAAAGAAGCTATTTCTACCTTATCTGATTTGGTTAATGGAGCCAACAACCGATTCACCTTTTTGCCATTTTCCTTGCTTTGAACGGCAAACTTCTTCAAAGCAGTAGCAGCTGCTTTGCGGGGCAGCACTCCCTCGCTTTGTAAAGTGGCCATTGCCTGATCCAAAAATTCAGCTTCCGAACGCTCAGTCAGCTGATTTCCCTTCATCAACAGCCTTGCCATCAGCATAAAGCCACATAACTGAAAATATTCACGCTCATCGGCCATCCATTCAAAAGCCTTCTCCGAAGCATAAGGTAAATATTGGAACAAACTCATGCAAGTCAGTTCCGCTATTTCAGGATAGCGCATATCTTCTACCCATATATCAGCTATTTCCGGATAAAATGTTTCTACCGGCTGTAACATTCCCGCTAGAATTTTACATTCACGGATATTTTCTTTCCATAAAGCTTGCGCCACTTCATGATTTTTTTCATAACGAGCTGCTATTTCTTTCAAACGCGGAAGTTCGATGCCAAAATTCAGTTTATAGTCTAATCCCTTCTCACGCATACTTTGGGAAACCACCCCATTCATAAACAAACGGAATTGCCCCTTTATGTCTTTTATTGTTTCGCGTACATCCATATTTATTCTTATTCATTTCTATAAGGAAGATTCGCAAATTCTTTGCTATAACGTAACATTTGCTCCGCGTAACCTTCATTATAAGATACTTTTACATCTATAATATTTCCATCCTTATCTGTCACGGCCTCATATACAGGATTTACAAAACCTTTGTAAGGAGCCAGATGAAGTTTTTCATAACGTGCAAATATCTCGGCGTGCAAAACCGGATCTATTTTCACCGCATACTTTTCGACCAATTTACGGGCAGCCTCAAAATCTCCTTCACTTTTAATGCGTTGTATCTCAGCCAGCAACTGTCCGAACAGAGTGCGCAATTTTTGATAATCGTTTATCTTCACATACGTTTTCCCATCCTTCTTAACCAGTTCAACCACCTTATCTGCAGCACCTTTCTCAAATGTCCACCGCGCAATGAGCTGGCGGTTACGCATGTGTGCTTCCTCTACCATATTACCTAACTCGATGCGGACTAACTGGGTCATCAGACCATTCATCATATAAGTATAATATTCTGCTTTAAAGGCATCTCCATCCGGTGTAAGCCCCAACTCTACCATTTTGTCATCCGGCAGATAGTACAAACCGAATAAATCGGCACGTGCCTCTTCTATCGTAGATCCATACGCTTTCAAAGCATCCTGATCTACTCCCGGTAACAACTGGCCAGAACCGTGCCCCAAACATTCATGCAAATCAGTATGTAAATCCCCTGTAAGATCTGCATATTTCTTTATCCATTCTTTCTCTTCGGCACCGCAAACAAATTCATCTGTAAATCCATTACCATGAGCCGCTTTATTATAGGCATCAGTCAGATTTCCGATGGTTACAGACTTAGAACCATGCACACTACGAATCCAGTTGGAATTAGGGAGATTAATCCCAATCGCTGTAGCAGGATACAAATCCCCCCCCAGCATAGCGGCTGTAATCACCTTGGCCGACACACCTTTCACTTCCTTTTTTTTAAACCGATGATCTACAGGTGAGTGATCTTCAAACCATTGGGCATTAGCGCTGATAATTTCCGTGCGCTTGGTTGCTTCCAGATCTTTAAAATTCACAATGGACTCCCAACTAGCTTTCAGTCCTAACGGATCTCCATAACTTTCAATAAAGCCGTTAACAAAATCCACGCGTGAATCCAAATCCTTCACCCACGCAATAGAATATTCATCAAAATCTTTCAAGTCCCCATTCTTATAAAATCGAATTAATTTTTCGATAACTATTTTTTGTTGTGCATCTTCTGCCACACCAAGAGCCTTATCCAACCAATAAATGATCTTATCAATGGCTTGCCCATACAATCCTCCAGATCTCCAGACCTTTTCTTGTACTTTTCCGTCCTCCTTCACTAAACGGCTGTTCATACCAAACATTACCGGCATCATATCATCCGGATTCTTCAAATTATGATAAAAATCTTCCGCTTCTTTCTGGGTTACCCCTTCGTAATAATTTGCAGCCGAAGTCAGGACCAAATCCTCCCCGTCTGCCTGATTCACACGTTTAGGCATCATTTCAGAATCAAAAATCACCGGAAAGACTTCTTCACAAAGTTCTTCCACTGTTTCCCCTTTACCCAAAGGTAACTTCAATGCATCCACACTATTCAATGCATCCCTAAAAAATTCCGGAGTGAAACCTGGTACGAACTTATCTGAAGCATAATGATGATGAATTCCGTTAGAAAACCATATGCGTTTCAGATAAGTTTCCAAATTGACGAAATTCACATCTGTACGATCTCCCTGATACTCTGTATATACGGTTTCCAACATTTTACGAATAAGCAAATTGTATTTGCCATTCTGATCAAACAAAATATCACGGCCTTGCAAAGCAGCTTGTGACAAATAGTAAATCAACTCTTTTTGTTTCAAACTCAGTTCTTCAAATCCATACACTTTATATCGAAGTAACTGTAAGTCGGCAAATTGTTCAACCGTATAATCAAATTCCTCCATTTCATTCATGCTTTTATCTACTTCATTGCAACCAACCTGTTTCATTTCTACAATTAACGTTTTTTTTATAGATACATAATTCGTGAGCCGAAACAAAAAAAGGAAAACAATTGTTTTCCTTTTTCTTAATTATAATGTAGCAAATTATGCTCTTATTTCTTTTCTTGATTTCTCTTACGATAGCCATTAGGAGTCTCACCCACATTCTTATAAAACGCAGCATAAAAAGATTGGCGATTAGCAAAACCTACCATTGCACTGATCTCTTCCACATTCTTATCCATATAGCGTTTATCAACTAAAAGATGCAAAGCATCTTTAATACGATATTCATTCAACAAACAAGAATAATTCATTCCGAAGCGGGAATTCACTACAGCTGACAAATAACGAGTATTTGTCTTTAATTCTTTCGCCAAATCTTTTGCTGAATAATTAGGGTCTTTGTACTTTTTCTGAACAACTACAATGTTCAAAATCTTATCATACAATTCATCGGCAAGTTCTGCTCTAATCAGAGATCTGTAAGCAGCCTTTTTCTCTTTCTTTTCTCTCAGGTTATACGGTTTTTTCTTAGGAGCCGCTTCCTGGGTTTCTGATTTTTTTTCCACGTCGCTCATCAGTTAATTTTTCTTTTAATTTTTCGTTGTTTGGTTAGTTATATAAATGCAAATATCTAATTTTGGACAAATGTGGGAAAAGTTTTTTTCATATGCAACTTTTTTTGCTTAATTTATTTCTTAAATAATCACAACACTTTGTTTTTTAAGTGGCAAAAAAGTTTATTTGTCCAATCTACAATAACCAACCTCTCTTTTAAGCAGTAATTTCAAAACAAATGAATTATGAATAAAAGTATATCTTATTTACTATTATTAGGCAGAGATCACTACCAAATCTAAAGATTTTACTACCTTTGTAACCGATTACATTTTAAAATAACAAACAGATATGTTCCAAACTCTAAAAAACTACTTTGGATACGATAGTTTCCGTCCTTTACAGCAAGATATTATTCAAAATATATTAGCTCAAAAGGATACTTTGGTATTAATGCCTACAGGAGGAGGAAAATCCATCTGTTATCAATTACCGGCTTTACTGATGGAAGGTACGGCCATTGTCGTTTCACCCCTTATTTCTTTAATGAAAGACCAGGTGGAAAGTTTACAAGCAAACGGAATTGCAGCACGGGCACTGAACAGCAGCAATAATGAAACAGAAAATATAAACCTACGTCGCGAATGTCTTCAAGGAAAAATCAAATTACTTTATATTTCACCTGAACGATTACTTATAGAAACAAATTTCCTGCTGAAAGATATCCAAATTTCTTTATTTGCCATTGATGAAGCTCATTGCATCTCACAATGGGGACATGATTTCCGGCCTGAATATACCCAATTAAAGGTATTACGTAATCAGTTTCCCAAAGTACCGATTGTAGCATTGACTGCTACAGCTGACAAAATAACCCGAAAAGACATTGTACAACAATTGGCCTTGAAAGATCCTAAAATATTCATATCTTCCTTTGATCGTCCCAATCTGAGTTTGGAAGTTAAAAGAGGCTATCAACAAAAGGATAAGATGCGGACTATTCTTGAATTCATAGAAAAACACAAAAATGAATGTGGTATCATTTATTGCATGAGCCGCAGCAAAACAGAAAATGTGGCCGCAATGCTGATGAAACAAGGTATCCGTGCAACCGTTTATCATGCAGGATTAAGCAGCGATATGCGTGATAAGGCACAAAATGATTTCATAAATGATCGTGTACAGGTGGTGTGCGCCACTATTGCTTTCGGGATGGGAATTGATAAATCCAATGTACGCTGGGTTATTCATTATAACCTTCCTAAAAGCATAGAAAGTTTCTATCAAGAAATAGGACGTGCCGGGCGTGATGGTATGGAAAGTGATACTTTGCTGTTCTATTCACTGGGAGACTTGGTTATGCTTTCCAAATTCGCTACAGAAAGCAGCCAGCAGGAAATTAACTTAGAGAAATTACACCGGATGCAACAATATGCTGAATCGGATATCTGTCGGAGGCGTATCCTGCTGAACTATTTTGGTGAAACTATGGACCATGATTGTGGCAACTGTGATGTGTGCCGTAATCCCCCCGAACGCTTTGACGGAACAATCATTGTACAAAAAGCTTTGAGTGCAATAGCCCGAACTAACCAACAAATAGGTACTCACATGTTAATAGACATATTGAAAGGGTCAGCAAACCAAGAACTGATTGACAAAGGTTATGACAAACTGAAAACATATGCCGCAGGAAGAGATATTCCCGCACGCGACTGGCAAGATTATCTGCTGCAAATGCTGAATCTAGGATATTTCGAAATAGCCTATAATGAGAACAATCACCTCAAAATAACTGAAAGCGGGCAAAAAGTATTGTTCGGCAAAGAATCCGCCATGCTGGTAGTCATTAAACGGGAAGAATTCGTACCTGCTAAGGAAAAACGCAAAAAGAAAGCCAAGGAAGAGGTACTCTTTCCCACTCCGGTTACTTTTGGTAATGAAAACAAGGACTTGTTCGAGGAGTTACGTATACTGCGTAAAAAGCTGGCGGACCAGCAAGCTATACCTGCCTATATTGTTTTATCCGACAAGACTTTGCACCTGATCGCCACCCAACAACCTACAACAATAGAAGCATTCGGCAACATCAATGGTATTGGCGAATATAAGAAAGAAAAATACGGAAAAGAGTTTATAGAGTTGATAAAAAAGGTACTGAAGAAATGAAAAACTATTCTTCCCATATACCAACAACAGGAACAGACAAATTCTGTTCCTGTTGTAAAAGCATGATGATTGTCTGACAATAATCCTGTTCGTATTTTTACTTACTTGCTTTCAGCTTATCCTGTAATTCCGGTCGGGGAACTCCCAACTCTATTGCTTTTTCAAAAGCAACATACGCTTCTCTTTTTTTTCTTCTGACTTAAATAAATCTCACCACACATCACATAAATTTCCGCATCGTCCGGTGCCAGTTTGGCGGCCTCCTCCAAATCCAATAAAGCCAAATCAGGCGTATTCATTTCTACAGCCAATGTAGCGCGAGCTTTCAAATAAGAAACATCTCTGGGATTATCGGAAACCAATCTGTTAAAATCTTCTAAAGATTCACGATACTTCAACTCCTTCTGATTTAAAAGTGCCCTGCCCAAACGTGCAGTATTATTCCCCGGTTCCTCCTGTAATAAAGTATTATAATCTATTCTCGCTCCCTTATAATCCCTACGTTGCATATAAATATAAGCCCGAAAAAGTAACGCTTCCTTATTTGTCTTATCTATATCAATCACATTGCAATAATCCACATAAGCCCTGTCAAACAAATTTTTCTCCAAATAGAGTGAAGCACGATTGAGCAATGTAACAACAGAATATGGAGTAATATTCAAGGATAACGTGTACGAATCAATAGCATCATCTATTTTCCCCAATCTCCGCTGAACCGTTCCTAGATTAGTAAACAATAAAGCATTACGCATATTGGCAGGATCCATCTTCAATGCCTGTTTGAACAAAATTTCTGATTTTGTCAAACTGTCGTTTTTTGCCGCATCCAACGCACAGGTTATCAGCTCATCGTAAGTTTGCGCCTGCAACTGCATACATGCACATAGCAACATAAGATAACATACGATCTGTTTCATCCGATTTTCTATATTAATTAATTCCGGTTGCAAAGGTAGAGGAATCTTTAACGATATTCCTTTAGTTTAATTAAAAAAAGCATAAGGTAGGTTTCTCGTTTTAAAGGGTATTCCGTATATTTGGCATACAATTTTAAAAGAATAAAGAACATGAAAGTAGAAAAAGCGATATTCGCCGCCGGATGCTTCTGGGGCGTACAACATCAGTTCGAACGTATTCCGGGTGTACTAAACACTACAGTCGGTTATACAGGTGGTCCGGAAGCCAACCCCACATATACTCAGGTAAAAGCCCACATGACCCACCATGTAGAAGCTATTTTTGTAGATTATGACGCCGACATGGTTTCTTATGTGGATTTGTGCAAACTTTTTTTTGAAATACATGATCCTTCACAAACCGATGGAATAGGTCCTGACCTCGGACCGCAATATCGGAGTATGATTTTCTACATGGATGAAAAACAAAAATCCGAAGCTGAAGAGGTCATCGAACTGCTTCGCTCGAAAGGTCATAGAGTCAATACCAAATTACGCCCTGCCGAGAAATTTTGGGAAGCAGAAGACTATCATCAGCACTATTACGATAAAACGGGAGGAGAACCTTACTGTCATATACGCGTAAAAAAATTCTAAATTAAACAACAGAGGTGTGTTCAAATAATGGCACACCTCTGTTATTCATAATTATCCGGAACCTTTCATCATTTCATCAATGCGTCCAGATACATATAAAATTCGGGATCCTCGCCAACTACCTGTTTAGCAATTTTCCCTTCAGGATCAATCACATATTTAGTGGGATAACCACTTACTCCATACATCACCGCCACATCCGGTTCACCTATATTGCGTACATTAATCCACGGCAATTGATGCTCAGCTACTGCTTTTTTCCATTTATCCTCTGTATCATTGCAGTCAATCCCTACAAATTCTATTTTTCCCTTGTATTTTTCATATGCCTTTTTCATTTCGGGAATTCCTTTTATGCACCATCCACACCAGCTTCCCCAGAAATCAAGCACTACATATTTACCTCTCAGAGAAGATAAGTCAAAATTCTTTCCATCCAAATCCTTCAAAGTAAATTCCGGAGCAGGATTACCTGGTTTCATTGCTTCTTTTGCTTTATCGCGAGCCAGTTCTTTCTCATATCCTTCTCTCATTCTCTGATATAAAGGAGCCATCATTCCTTCCTTTACCCGGTCAGTCAAAACATTAAAAGCATCCCCCAACTGGTCCCTTGTCAACTGTGACATTACATATACTGATACATCTTTATCCGGATTCTGCCTAACATAGTCACTTTTTTATTTTTAAAATATTTCCATACCATTCTTTTGCTGAAGCATAAACTTTACGGATAGAATCTCCAGGTATTCCTTTTTTCTCCATATCCATACAGACTACATTCAATGAATCTATTTTATGACTATATGCTTTACAGTCCTCCAACACTTCATTATAATCATCATAAAAGGAACCTCCCTCCAATTTATATTCATCCAATGAACCTGAAATTTTTATAGGTTGGCCAGGCAACAGCAAAAAATTTACAGCTTTCATCGATATGGCAGGTATACTGCCATCCTCATTGGGTTTTACTGACGGTTTACCATAAATATAAACCTGTTTCAATACACTATCACCTAAATTAAAAGCAAAACTTCCATTTTGCATGGCAATCGTATCTGTCCTACGACTATCACGATCATTTACAGGAAAAGATTGTACCAATAATGTATCACTCTCGATACCAGTCAGCATACCGCTGATTTCCGGTTGGTCCGAAGGCTGGCAGGCAATCATAAAACCAGCTCCTACCAAAGCATAAACTAAATTCTTCATCTGAATGTCTTTCAATTATTATCTTTGTTTTATTTGCAGCATCAAATATACTTTTTCTTATCCAATAAAAATAAAGAATCAGAAGTAAAATGGCATTCACTTCTGATTCTCCGTAAAAAACCTATAAAATTCTATGCTTTCTTGATATAATCCACAATCCAAGAACCCACTTCCTTAGTACCATACTTGGCCCCACCTTCAACCTGAATTTCCGGAGTACGCACATTTTCATCCAAAGAAGCATCTACAGCCTTACGAATCAAGGTGCCTTCCTCCTTAAGATCAAAATACTCAAACAGCATGGCCACCGATAGGATTTGAGCCAATGGATTGGCAATATTCAATCCTTTAGCCTGTGGCCATGAACCGTGAATAGGTTCGAATACCGGAGTGCTTTCACCCGTAGAAGCAGAAGGAAGTAATCCCATAGAGCCACTGATAACAGAGCCTTCATCTGTCAGAATATCACCAAATGTATTCTCAGTCACCATCACGTCAAAGAAACAAGGATCCTGAAGCATCTTCATGGCAGCATTATCCACAAACATATAGTCTGTAGTCACTTCCGGATACTGAGGAGCCATCTCTTGTGCAATCTGCCTCCACAGACGTGAAGATGCCAGCACATTTGCCTTATCAACTACAGTAAGATGCTTACGGCGCTTCATGGCATATTCAAAAGCCACTTTTAAAATACGCTCAATCTCCGGACGGGTATACATATTGGTATCATATGCCTTATCATTATCCTGATATTTTTCACCGAAGTACATCCCTCCGGTCAGTTCACGAATACAGATAAAATCGGCATTTTCCACCAATTCGGCGCGCAACGGAGACTTATGAACCAAGCATTTGAAAGTCTGCACAGGACGGATATTGGCAAACAAACCTAATTTTTTACGCATAGCCAGCAAACCTTGCTCCGGACGAACCTTTGCTGTAGGATCATTATCAAATTTAGGGTCGCCTACAGCCGAGAAAAGCACTGCATCGGCATTCTTACAAGCCTGAAAAGTAGCTTCGGGAAACGGATCACCTACTTTATCTATCGCATCTGCACCACAGATCGCGTATTCATAACTTACTTTATGGCCAAACTTCTCACAAACAGCGTTCATCACATCAACGCCTTGCACTGAAATCTCCGGTCCGATACCGTCACCGGCTAAAACTGCAATTTTAAAATCCATTTTTTTAGTGATTAATGGTTAGCGGTCAGTGATTAATAGTTGGCGGTTAATGAAATCTGACGACACTGTTCATTAACCACTAACCACTAATCACTAACCATTATTATTTTCATATTCATTTTCTATTATATTCAGCATTTTCATGGTAGCCTTGATAGCAGCCTCCGTCTGGTCAGCATCCAGCCCACGAGTACGGAATACTTTTTCTTCAAACTCCAAGTTATTACTGTTTGCACAAATGCATCTGTACGGCCCCCAGGAGGAATACTTACCGCATAATTGGTCAACATAGGGAATTTACGCCCTAACGTCACTTTATAAATTTTACGCAATGCACGCACAAAAGCGTCATACTGACCGTCACCGCTGGAATTCTCCTCAAACTCTTTTCCGTTAATCTCTATTTTTACAGTAGCCATCGGCTTCAATCCATGCGCCAGTGTCACAATATAACTTTTCAGTTTTACACTTTCGCTTACCACTCCATGCTTCAGCACATCGGAAACAATATAAGGCAAATCTTCCTGAGTAACCAATTCCTTCTTGTCACCCAGTTCGATAATACGTTCCGTTACCTTACGCATGGATTCTTCATCTAAATCAAGTCCCAAATCCTCCAGATTTTTACGGATATTGCTTTGCACTAGTCTTGCCCAACGCATACTCACGTTTACGTCCGAATCGTTCCGGCAACAAATCATTGCAATAAAGATTATTCTTGTTATCACCGTCGGCATGAACGCCGGCCACTTGCGTAAACACATTCTCACCCACAATCGGCTTGTTGGCAGGAATAACAATACCAGAATAGGATTCCACCACTCGGCTCACATCATTCAGACGGCTTTCGTCGATATTGGTCAAAGCATTAAAATGATCCTTCAGAATAGCTTGAACACTGGCAAGCGGTGCATTTCCTGCACGTTCCCCTAATCCATTGATAGTAGTATGAAGTCCTTTAACCCCACTCAGCACAGCAGCAAGTACATTACTCACAGCCAAGTCATAATCATTATGCGCATGGAAATCAAAATGAGTATGAGGATAACGTTTTTTCATCTTCCGCATGAATTCAATCACTTGCAAAGGATTCAAGATACCCAATGTATCCGGTAACATATACCGTTTGATACTGGTATCCTTCAATCCATCCATCAACTGGAATACATAGTCAGAAGAATCCTTCATTCCGTTACTCCAATCTTCCAGATATACATTAACTGCAATATCCAGTTCATCGGCATAACGCACCACATTCACAATATCTTCAATATGTTCTTCAGGTGTTTTCTTCAACTGCTGTGTACAATGTTTCAACGAACCTTTACACAATAAGTTAATTACCCTGCATCCTGTACGTTGTATCCAATCTACAGAAGTACGGCCATCCACAAATCCGAGCACCTCCACTTTGTGAAGCAAATTCCGGCGGGCAGCCCAGTCACATATCATTTAACGCTTCAAATTCGCCATCCGATACACGGGCCGAGGCAACCTCTACCCTGTCTACCTTTAAATCTTCCAATAGCAATCGGGCAATCATCAATTTTTCATGGGGCACAAAAGATACTCCGCTGGTTTGTTCACCATCGCGGAGTGTTGTATCCATGATTTCTATTTTGACGCTTTTTCCCATGCTTCTATCTTGTCTTTGTTGGTCAGCAAAAAGTCGATATCATCCAATCCGTTCATCAAACAATGTTTCTTGTATGCATTAATTTCAAAATGTTCGCTTTTACCTGTAGCCTTATTGGTTATAGTCTGTTCGGGCAGATTTACTTCCACTTCCATTTTCGGATCTGCATGAATTGAATCAAAAAGTTCCTTCAAAAATCCTTCACTCACCACCACCGGAAGTACAAAATTATTTAATTCATTATTCTTATGAATATCAGCAAAGAAACTGGACACAACTACCCGGAAACCATATCCGGCGATAGCCCATGCTGCATGTTCACGGCTGGAACCAGAACCGAAATTCTTTCCCGCTACAAGGATTTGTCCACCGTAAGTAGGATTATTCAATACAAAATCCTTGTTCAGAGAACCATCCGGATTGTAGCGCCAGTCACGGAACAGATTATCACCAAAGAATTTCTCTTCACGAGTTGTCGCCTTTAAGAAACGGGCCGGAATAATTTGGTCTGTGTCCACATTCTCTAAAGGAAGGGGTACGCAAGTGCTTGTTATGATATTGAATTTCTGTTTCATTGTCTTCGCATTTTTAAATTAGTTCTCTAGGATCTGTTATTACACCGGTCACCGCCGCAGCAGCAGCTACCAGCGGACTGGCAAGCAACGTGCGAGCACCCGGTCCCTGGCGTCCTTCAAAATTACGGTTACTAGTAGATACCGAATACTTTCCGGCCGGAATCTTATCATCATTCATAGCCAGACAAGCAGAACATCCCGGTTGACGGATGGCAAAACCTGCCTCCTCCAAGATTTTGTCCAAACCTTCTTCACGAATCTGTGCATCTACCATCATGATCCGGAACCAGCCATGCAGTCACATGATCTGCTTTCTTTTTCCCTCTTACTAAAGAGGTAAAGGCGCGGAAGTCCTCAATTCGTCCGTTAGTGCAAGCACCCAAAAATACATAATCAATTTTCTTACCTAGCAAGGATTCGCCCGGCTGAAAGCCCATATAGTCCAAAGACTTTTTAAAAGAAGCACTTTTATCATCTACCGGAATATGCTCAGTGATTCCCATACCCATTCCTGGATTCGTTCCGTATGTAATCATCGGCTGAATATCTGCTGCATCAAAACGAATTTCTTTATCAAATACAGCATCATCATCACTCTTTAATGTTTTCCAATGAGACACCGCTTTATCCCAATCCACACCTTTCGGAGCATGTTCCCTGCCTTTTATATATTCAAAAGTCACTTCATCAGGAGCAACCATGCCACCACGTGCCCCCATTTCAATACTCAGATTACATAAAGTCAGACGACCTTCCATACTCAAGTTACGGACAGCCGAACCGGCATATTCCACGAAGAATCCAGTAGCACCACTGGTTGTCATCTTAGACATCATATAGAGAGCCATGTCTTTCGCCGTCACTCCTTTACCCAGTTCACCATCAATAGTGATACGCATGGTTTTCGGACGAGATTGTAAGATACATTGTGAAGCCAACACCATTTCTACTTCACTGGTTCCAATACCGAAAGCAACAGCTCCCATCGCACCATGGGTAGAAGTATGCGAGTCACCACAAACAATTGTCATCCCCGGCAAAGTCAGCCCTCTTTCCGGACCTACTACATGAATAATACCATTTCTTTTATCCATCATACCGAAATGAGCCAAGCCGAAATCTTTGGCATTCTTTGCCAAAGTATCCACCTGTGTTTTGGAAACCGGATCCTCAATCGGTTTATCCTGGTCATGTGTCGGAGTATTGTGATCCGGCATACAATATACATGATCCGGACGAAAGACTTTCACCCCGCGTGCGCGCAGTCCCGCAAAAGCCTGCGGACTAGTTACTTCATGACAATAAAGCCTGTCTATATAAAGTTGAGTAGGTCCCTCCTCAACCTTTTGTACCACATGGGCGTCCCAAATCTTATCAAATAATGTGTTAGCCATTTTTGTATTACGTATTATTATCTTTTAAACTTGTTGATACAATCAATATATGCTTCTACTGATGCAGCGATAATATCTGTATTCGCTCCGAAACCATAGTACATCTGTCCGTCATATTCCACCTGCATATGTACTTTACCCATATCATCACTACCTTTACTGATAGCCTGGATCGTAAATTCCTTCAACACCATGTGGCGGTCAATAATTTTTTTTCAAAGCCTTGATAGCAGCATCTACCGGTCCATTTCCACTGGCAGCAGCTTCAAAGTGCTCTCCTGCAATATTCAGTCCTAAACTTGCCACCGAACGAACGCCCACTCCGCTTGTTACCTGCAAGTAATCCAATTTTATATGGTTATTAACACTTCTATCGGCACCTGCCAATACCAAAATATCATCATCCGTGATATCTTTCTTCTTATCAGCCAGTTTTAAGAAATCCTCATATACCTTATCCAATTTGTCCTGTTCCAGTTCTACTCCCAAAACATGAAGACGATGTTTTAACGCAGCACGTCCGCTACGAGCAGTCAAAACAATAGCATTATCATCAATGCCCACATCCTTCGGGTCGATAATTTCGTATGTTTGTACGTTTTTTAAAACACCATCTTGATGGATACCGGATGAATGTGCAAAAGCATTGCGTCCCACAATTGCCTTGTTCGGCTGAACCGGCATATTCATCAAACTTGATACCATACGACTAGTCGGATAAATCTTCTGGGTATTGATGTTTGTCTGAATATTAATATCATTATGGCATTTGACAATCATTGCCACCTCTTCCAAGGAAGTGTTACCGGCACGTTCTCCAATGCCATTGATAGTCACTTCTACCTGACGTGCTCCATTTAACACACCACTAATCGTATTGGCAGTAGCCATACCCAAATCATTATGACAATGAGTAGAAATAATAGCCTTATCGATACCATCTACATGATCTACCAAATATTTAATTTTCGCCCCATACTCTTCAGGCAAGCAATAACCTGTAGTATCAGGTATATTCACCACTGTCGCTCCCGCTTTAATAACAGCTTCTACCACACGAGCCAAGTATTCATTATCCGTACGTCCTGCATCTTCCGCATAAAATTCCACATCATCTACATAACGACGTGCATATTTCACAGCAGCCACAGCACGTTCAATAATTTCTTCACGAGTAGAATTGAATTTATATTTGATATGAGAATCTGAAGTTCCAATGCCAGTATGGATACGTTTGTGCTTGGCAAACTTCAATGCGTCAGCAGCTACGTCGATATCTTTTTCAACTGCACGAGTCAGCGCACAAATGGTTGGCCAAGTAACAGCCTTAGAAATTTCAATTACTGAATTGAAATCACCCGGACTTGAAATAGGAAATCCTGCCTCAATCACATCCACTCCCAAAGCTTCCAACTGCTTAGCCACCTGAATCTTTTCCACTGTATTCAACTGACATCCCGGAACCTGTTCGCCATCACGAAGAGTGGTATCAAAAATAAATAATCTGTCACTCATAAATTTCAATTTTATATTTTACTATTATTATATTCATAAAAAAAACCTTTCACACAGGGAAGTGAGAAAGGCTTTCGTATATCATTGTTCACACATACTTTTATGCACAACACTCACTTCCCGCTGACTTTGCCAGTAGAATAATAATGCCGCATAGCAAAATATGTATAAATCCTTGGTTCATTGTTTATCTCTTATTTTATCTAAAACGTTGCAAAGGTAGAGATTATTTTCTAAACGCAAAATAAAAATGAAAGTTTTTTCATTATATAAACTACGATTTTTTATTTATTCTACTTTTAGAGTAACAGTTTATAGGAATATATATCTACAAGTATCTCTATAGAAGTGTATCTGCAAAGATATAGATCACTTTAGATATAGAAGCAAATTGAATACTCACTTTATGAACATCTCCCCCTACAGAGCAAAACTTCCGGACCTGCCCCTGCCGGAGAAAAGACATGGCGGAGCTTCCGGACAGTTCCGTGGGAAACGTATCCACACCCACGGGAAAGATAAGGTTTTTAACTAATTCCCCCAAGTTTTCAAACTGAGCCGAAAAAACAGTAGAGGTCACATTTCACACGTGCGGATACAAAAAAAAGCCTCCGGAACTTCTTCAAGTCCGGAGGCTTCAATCAAAACGGCGGCTACCTACTCTCCCACTGTGACGCAGTACCATCGGCGTGACAAGGCTTAACTTCTCTGTTCGGAATGGGAAGAGGTGGAACCCTTGTGCTATAGCCACCTGAATAAGGTTGACATATTGTTGAGCTGTTATCGTAATTTCATTCTGTAGTAAAAACCAAAGGTATACACCATCCGACATATAAGGAAAGTGGACGGGCAATTAGTAAT